>ERZ1292625.378-Hain-H41-01um-R1-378-length-69363-cov-13_pt1 | contig 69363 bp, 57 predicted proteins | sample MGYA00564400_ERZ1292625 | MGnify/ENA primary metagenome ERZ1292625 (study PRJEB36523, sample SAMEA6512639) | groundwater metagenome | collected 2019-01-08 | study: AquaDiva: Metagenomics assemblies of 32 groundwater samples | reverse complement strand
CTCATAATCTGAGGGTCGCTGGATCGTTCCCAGCAGGGCCCACTTCTTTAAAGTATACTGACAGGGTATACTTTTTTTCAACTTCTTTCCGGACTAATTCCAGTTACGATGATTATCAGTGTAATAATAAAATATATTTAGTCTTTAAAAAGACGAACACTTTTACCCCAAGAAGCATTGTCTTGTTGGTTTGCAATTTCTGCAGTACCTTCTTTGCTGTCGAAAAGCCCAAGTCGTTGCTTATCTGTTTTAGCATTCAACATGTAGAAATATTGTCCATCCCTGCTCGGGGATGAGCTCCAGAAATCAGTTCGTTCTCCAAGGAACATGAATTTACCACTGCCCGTCCGAATACCAGCCATCAATGCATTAAAACCGCACCCACCAACGACCATTTGCTTAAATACAATTTCCATTGTCCCTCCGAGATACTTATAAACATCTCTTTTTCCACCTAATGATTCTCGCAATGTTTTCCATTCTGATGCCGTAGGTAAATGCCAGCCAGTGGGAGCAACTCTTTTAGCTGTTTCCCAATCATATAAATAGCCATATGTATTGACATTAGCAGAGTCGTTATTATATACCCAATAATTCCCTTTCTCAGGTGTATAAGCAAAATTTTCTGCCATGATCCATTGGTCACCAATCTTTACTGTTTTATAAACTTGGCCATCTCGGGTGTCAGTATACAGGCCAGTTTCATTAACTTGAGCTCTGCCAACATTATTCCAACCGAAGGTGTATGCCATCACACTCCACCCAATAGTGGCTAATATAATTGTCAAGCGTTTCTCCTTATTCATGGCATCTACATTATGCGTTTGATCTACTGCACGTTCGGAGTTTTTTTATTGATTACGGGAATAATAAACCGCCCTGTTATGAAACCAAGTATTGGTCCGCCTACCGTAAGAAAAAAAAGCGCAACAATAACAATTATTACTTTTGGCATATCAAATGATGTTTTCATATTTATCAGAAACATACCTGAGGTAATTAATTAAGTGAGCAAGCAACCAGGCAATTGTATTATATGCTATCCAATTGGCAGCTTTTGAAGTTATGTTTCGCAGAATAAATCTATAGTGCAACCAACTGCTGATTAACGCTCCTAAAGTTGTAGCAAACGGTAATGAAACTTCAGCTTTTATAGCCAAATCAATATTGGCAGCTATTAAATCAAAGGATACATAGGAAATAGTGAAACCAATTATTAAAAACCACAACCATTTTTGAATGGATTCCAAATACTTACGAAGAACGATCCATTGCATTAAACCGACACCAGTCCCCATACCAATACCAACGGCAGCCTGACCTCCTGATTCATCATTTGTTTGCAAAATAATTTCTGCCAGCATTGCAAATCCAACGACTAATAGAATTCCGATAAACCAGCCTGCGGTGGTCGACCATATCCACCTATTTTGAGTAAGTTGTTTTTGAGAAACCTGATTCATATCCAGTTGATTTAACATTTACTAATTACCTTATAAAGTTAAACTGTGATAATGTGCTTTTCTTCGCGAAAGAAACATGTGTAAAAGTCATTTACAATGACCTATGTCATTTTGGACGCATGACGAATTACCTAGCTGTGGTATTCAATCCAATCGGTTACCCACTCTCTTTTAGGTTGTGTTGTGGCTTCCTTCTGAGGGCTCAGTCGGTTTCAAACATCTTGAAGACTATTCCCTTTCTGTTAATTGATATATCTTTGCAGACGTTTTTAATACTGTTATTTAGGGCAATTGGTTTACCTTGTTATATAATATTATCGGGTACACCTTAGGACTTACGTATGAATGTTGCTTTTTTGTTTGTGGCTCTGCCCGTGCAGCTGAATAAAAAAAATAGAATCCAATCGTGATCACTCCAGAAATCAAAAACATCATCTTCGATTTGGGCGGAGTGATTATTAATCTATCTATACAGGCTACGGTTAATCAGTTTGCCCAACTCGGTGGAATTTCGGAGGAGGAGGTAAGCCAACGGATGATGCCATCAAAAGAGTTTCATGACTACGAGAAGGGTTTGATTTCTGATAATCATTTTAGGGAGATTGTTCGCGATATGCTTCAAGTCGGAGCGTCAGATTCTGATATTGATAACTGCTGGAATGCCATGCTATTGGATATACCACTTGAACGTCTTCAGCTCCTGGAACATCTGAAAACAAAGTACAGAGTTTTCTTGTTGAGCAATACAAATGAAATTCATCTAAATTGTTTTAGTAATATAGTGCGTGATTTAACCGGCAAACTAACCTTGGATGAGTATTTTGAGAAGGCCTACTACTCACATCGAATGAAGATGAGAAAACCTGATTCGGAAATTTATGAGGCGGTACTTCAGGAAAATGAATTAACGCCCGGCCATACTTTTTTCCTGGACGATAATCTTTCTAACCTGAAGGGGGCTGAACTATGTGGTATCAAAACATTTCATGTTCAACATCCCGACTTAATTTTTAAACTCTTCGCATGATTAAAGGCGCAAAACAACCACTGATTCATATTTCTTTATTTCTGGTCACATTTGTTACAACCACATTAGCCGGAGCAGAATGGACGTATGGAAAATCGGTATGGATGACGGATTATTCATGGTTGGATTTTATAAGTGGCTTGTCTTACTCCATTCCTTTTCTATTGATTCTGACAGCTCATGAATTTGGTCATTATTTTACAGCCATTCATAATAAAGTAAAGACCACTCTTCCGTACTACATTCCGTTGCCTCCTCTTTGGTTGATGTTTGGCACATTAGGAGCAATCATTCGCATTAAAAGCCGCGTTCAGTCCAAGCAGCAACACTTTGATATTGGCATTGCTGGTCCACTCGCTGGATTTGTGGTTACACTCGGTGTTTTATTCTATGGTTTTACCCATCTGCCACCACCCGACTATGTGTTTCAATTTCATCCTGAGTATGAACAGTTTGGCCAGGATTATGCGAATCACGTTTACCAACAAGGAAACATGATACCAGGAACAGCCGATGTCATTCTGGGTAAGAACCTATTGTTCCTTTTTTTTGAGAAATTCATTGCCGATCCTGCCAGAGTGCCAAACGTACATGAGATCATGCACTATCCTTTTTTGTTTGCTGGATTTCTGTCGTTGATTTTTACAAGTATTAATTTATTGCCAATTGGGCAGTTGGATGGAGGTCATGTGCTTTATGGTTTACTGGGGTTCAGGGGTCACAAGCAAGTGGCTACTGTCGTCTTTTTGATTTTCCTATTTTACGCAAGCCTTGGTTATATTAATCCGGCACAATCCAATGAAGATTTTCTATGGCATATCCCTTTATTTTTGGGTTTTCTATACTTAACTCTTACAGGCCTTAAATTGCCATGGAAAGATACCCTCATGTATGCCGTTATTATATTTGCTATTCAATACCTGATTTCCACGTTCTTTTTTGTACAAGGCTATTCTGGCTGGTTGCTTTTCGTGTTTATAATAGGAAGATTTATTGGCATTGCCCACCCACCATCAGAGATTGAAGAGCCATTGAGTATTGAACGGAAAGTTTTAGGATGGATCGCGCTGGCGATATTTGTTATCTCGTTTACACCTAACCCTATCGAAATACTGATTGTGCCTACTGTCGCACCATGATTTTTTCAGTAAATATTCCGGCATGTTTAAAAATCTTCAATATATACATCCCTGGGATCGGTGATTTTAATTCAATACGCTTTTGTTCACCGAGGATTGATTCATCATACTCCACCAACTTGCCGGTAATATCGAAAATTTGAACTTGATCGGTATGGACTGCCATAAAAAAAACACCAGTAGTTGGATTAGGGTAAGCTAAAGGCCTTTCCACCTGTTCTTCCAGGGCCGTGATTACACCTTCCCCTTTACCAAAGGCTGGCCTGATCATCAGACTTCCCTTTACATTTACATTCTGAATCCAGGTCCCATTTGCATTAAAAAACATCTTTGCTCCGGAGTCCGTATTCTTATCAAGACCAATCGCAATGATGGAAGAAGAGTTTTGTTTCAAAGCAATGTAAAATAGCTTATCAATTCCAATGGGCCTGGTGAGGACATGTCTCCAAACTTTGTTTTGCTGTGATTGTTGGATAGTGATATTTTCAGTATAAAGAGTAGATCCAGGGCTATTGGTTAAATCACGCAAGATCTGCAATTGCATGAGTTGGACAGACTCATCTCCAAATTTTGGAAAATATAAATCAATCCGTACGATGGTATCAAGGTCATTCGTTGGCAACTCAAATAAATAAGCCAACTGAGAGCCCGGCTGAACAAGAGAAGCACCGTATTCGGCAGTTCCATCGTCATACGCATAATAGTCGGCTAAAATATATTCTGATCGCGTAGTGTCATTGACCCGAAAGTCAATGGGCTGGTATTTTAGAGAGTCATAATCACCATCAAATGTAGGTGTTAGAGAGTCTTTCGTGGAGAGCCCAAGTTTAAATAGAACATGAATAGAATCTGCCTCTGGACTAAAAAGTGACGGGTCTGGTGTTGTTTTTACTGTAAGCACCAAGACTTCAAACGGACTGATATTAAATCCCGGTTCCTGTTTTGTATCTAAGGCAACGGTGACAGAGTCGGTGATCTCTTTATTCTTTGTGGTGTAGAGGGTTGCTGTGGTAGTATAGTTAAAAGGTTGTTCATCCGGTGGACTACCGGGATCACTATCGTTTATTGATTTCAAATTAAAGACCGGTACTGTTGGTTTTATCATGCTTCCGACAGGGTCAATCAAGAAGTGCTTCAAAGGCATGGCATAATATGAATTGAAAAGTGAAGTAGGGGGAGAAGTAATGGTACGGTCCGGAAATGACGTATCCTCAGGTGACCTTCCTTGATTTAAATAAACATAATCGATGTTCCAGGTATCGTAAGGGCCCGATAACCTTCCAAAACTTTGAAACCGGAATTGAAATGCATCGTGAAAATATTGATCCCCGGTAATGGGCACAATCCTTGTAGAGAACTCATCGAATTTTAACGTGCCGTCATTTTCAATTACGTTGATGATATCCCATTTTCCGTTTTCGTCCTTAATGGAAAGTAGTAATTGATCGCCAGCATCGGGTGGCTCACCATTCCCACGAAATTGAAAATAGAAACTGATGTACACTGTCCCACGATTAGCGTCTTCAACTAAATCTAGTCGGATTGGCCTTGATACAAGTTGGTCTGCAATTCCTTTGGCCAGGATGTCGTTTACACTATAGGGCTTGCCCAACGAATCAAAGCCATTAAACGTGGCAACACCTAATGTAGGGGCGTTAATCCCGGCCCCATTGTTTGTCCAGACGGATTGTCCATATTGCCAGATGGTATCATTGGGATACACAACCGTATCTGAAGCGTATGAAAAATCATCCCAGAAAGGAAGGGGAGCAGCCGTCAACTCTTTCAATCGCGCTGCTTTTGAGAGAGCAGGTTTTAGGTTTCTATTGTTAGGAATAGATAAAATCTGAAGTTGAGCAAAGGCATTGCATGCTAAGGTTATTGAGAAAGTAAGGAGAAGTATCTTTCGCGCGTTATGCATGTATGGTATTCGGTAATGGTGTTCAGTAACTGTTCAGGCATTAAACAGATTACCACTTATCAATTATTCTCACTCTCTTCCTCGGGTTCTTTATACCCCTTGGGGGCAAGCCAAAGAGTGACTGGATCACCTACTCGAACGGAATCTCCTGACAATGGCAATTGTTTATAAACGAAAGGAACAATGCCCGTAGTATCAACTCCCTCCGGAATTTCCACATCGCCCAGGTGCAAATTCCAACCACTAATTTTATACAACGCATGTTCATAGGAATCTCCAATCAAACTACCAATTGTAAAATCAGCAGAGCCATTACCATCACCCACAACTAAATCAATCACAGAGCCTTTAGGTACCCGCACACCAACAGCTATTGGTTTGCCTTTGTACCGGAGCTCTCTCACCAGATTAAGAAATGGACTGGGTTCAAATAGTATTCTGCCTCTCTTAAGTTCGTTGCTTTTTAACACTACTTCTGCATTGATTCGTGACCGATCTACCAAATCAGGGATTGGTACCGTAGGAGGAGAAACCCGATTAATGGAAATATATATTTTGCGGCCCTCCTTAACAAAAGAACCCTCTTTTGGAAATTGCCTCACCACCGTAAGCGGTGGAAAATCGCTTGAGTAGGCTGAATCGTTTAACTCGTATCTGAGTTTTTGTTGGGTTAGGATTGATTGAAGTTCTTCAATGGGAATACCTTTTAAGTTCGGCACAGTAACGGTTTCGCCATGGTTGGTAGCATTTGGCAAATAAACATAGAAATAGGAAATACCAATTAAAAATAAAATACCAAATACAATTCCAAGATTGGCGAGCATTGAACCAAGTGTGTTGTCACGCAAAAGAAATTTTCTTTTCATGCAGTTAGAACTTTAATGCTGATTGAAAATCCTTTTTAATTCGCGTAGAACGTTTTGCACGCTCGAGTGAAAGTTCTATCAGTTTTGTAATGAGGTCAGAGAATGAAATGCCCCGCTCTTTCCACATCATAGGAAACATACTTGAATTGGTAAATCCAGGGATAGTATTGATTTCATTTACAACTACCCGTCCCTCTTCAGTCAGAAAAAGGTCCACACGCGAAAAATCCTCACACCTCAATGCTAGATAGGCCTTCTGAGAATGTTGCCGGATGGTCTCGGCAATATCCTTATCCAGTTTTGCCGGAACGTCAATCTTAACGGCTTCACCATCAACGTACTTGGCATCAAAAGTATAGAACTCATATTTTTTACTGATGATGATTTCACCTGGCAAAGACGCCAGAGGTGGATGGTTACCCAATATAGCACATTCGATTTCACGACCTTTGATAAACTCTTCTGCCAGCAGGCAGTCATCGTATTTAAAAGCTTCCTCTACGGCCATTTTAAGATCAGCCTCCTGTGTTACTTTGGATACACCCACGGATGAACCAAGACTGGCCGATTTAATCATGAAGGGGAGACCCAATGTTGAACTTATTCTTTGGAAATTTATTTGATCCCTGTCCTCAAAATAGTAATAGAGAAATTTAGCAACTGGCAGACCAGCCTCTATAAGAATCTTTTTTGCCACCAATTTATTCATGGACATGGACGAACCCAGAACCCCTGTACCAACCATAGGCAAACTCATCGCCTGGAGTAAGCCCTGAATGCTGCCGTCTTCTCCATCGGTGCCGTGTAAGACTGGAAATACAACATCTGGTTTATAAACGATTCCCTGCTCTGTAATAAAACCTGCATGTGTTGGATTTAATTGGAGATTTAATTTCTCTCCCGTTTCAATTTCTTTGCTAACGCTTGAGGTTATGTGCCAGGCTCCGGTTGTAGAAATCCCAATCAGAATCGGTTCAAATTTAGTTTTATCAATGTACTCGGCAATATTGCGCGCGGAGTTGATAGAGACGCCATGTTCAACTGAACGCCCGCCATACAGAATGGCTACTTTAATTTTTGTCATTCATAGAGTTTAACAACCTCAAATATATCAGTGATTTAGATTATTTCCTTGGATTAATAGCAAAACGGTTTTTAGTGTACTAAAAAGATTTTGGTGGCGCCAGCTTCTGCGTTTGTCTGCACTCGCACAATATAAATACCACTGACTTGTCCGCTGAAATCAACCGTATAGGTTTGGTTAAGGGTTTCAGGCAGCACATTATTAACGATAACCTGCCCCATCAGATTGTAAACTTGAAGGTAGGCTGTCCCTTTTTCCGGCAGGTTAAAGGTTATTTCAAAGGAGGAACTGGAGCTTTCTGAAGGATAAACTTTATACGCGGAATTGATCTTCACCGGGGTTTGGTTATCGTCAATAAAAAATTCAATATTATCCAGGTAGAGATTGTTGCCATGATCATTGGTTACAATAAAGGCAAGCCGGGCATTTTGCTGTCCAATTAGATTATCGAGATAGACGAATTGATTTTTCCAATCGTTCTCCCCAGCAGGTATCCAGGAAGGAGTACTGTTGGTGGTTGAAAATGAATCCCCATTTTGATTGAATAAGGTGGTGATAAAATTAACGCCACAATCGTTGGAAGAGAGTATGCGCAGGTTTTCGTTACCCGTTGACTGTTTACTATAGCTCACATCAAAAAACATACTGGCCTCGCTTGTCCGTGACAGATCAAGCACTGGACTTACCAGCCAGGCTTCTTCACCTATGGTTGTATTTGTGAAACCTGGATACACAAGGGACTTTCCAAAGTTAGTGTTAGCAACATCGTAGTTTTTTTGGTCACCCTGACTTACGGTGGTCCAGGAGGACTGGAAATCAGATTCAAATTTTTCCCGCAGCGGAATACCACTTTGAACGCTGTTAACAACGCACATGAATTCCAAAGTATTATTGTCAGTCTTCTCATCGGTTAAGTTATTTGGCTCTGATACTTCGAATCGAATGGCATTTGATCCCTCGCTTAATGAAAGACTGTTTAGTGTTACGGTCGCATCATCTCCGGGTATAATTGACACATTACTTATTGTCTGACTTTTTACTGTTCCGCTGACAATGGAGGTTATTTTGAAACTGGTAATCGTCTGACTTCCCAGATTCTTTACGCTTATGGAAGGAGAGGGATCCGTTATGCAAATCACCGGAGAGGGAGTATTGATCGTTACAAGAGCCAGATCAATCAAGTCATCTGCTAAAACCTGTACGTTGTCAAGGTATAGGTTATTTCCATACCCATTCGTCACTTCAAAAATCAGTTGCACATTGGGGTTTCCGGAAAACGGCAGTAGTGAAATGTTTTCTTTCACCCATTGTGATTGGGTAGTAGGCTGAAAGGAGTTGGATGTAGTGACTGACGAGGCCAAAGCACTACCGGACTTGTTAAAAATTTCAATGGCCTGACTGAGATCAGCTCCACAGTCTGCGCTTATAAGTACGCGTAATACATCGCTCGTTACACCGGGATATTGAGCATAGGCTCTATCAAATTTTAATATGGCATTTGTCAGAGTTGAAAAATTCATATTTGGCGTCACAAGCCGATCAACAGCTCCTTCCTCTTCATAGCTATGAAGGTTAATGTACATGGCCTTGTTAGATGCCCCATCAATGGGAGCATTTACATTTTGCCACATCGTCAATCCGTCTGGATTTTGAATTGGCCAACTGGATGGCGTGCTATTAAACACTTCCGACAAGGGAAGTGCCGTGGATTGGGAGGTGCTAAAGTTTTGAGATTTTATGTCGTTGCTTGTATTTTCATCCACCTGGCCATTGGATTGAATAATCGTAAAATCGATTTGATTGGAACTTCCAGCAGAGAGATCAATAGGATTGAATGTTATTACGCCTGTTTCCAAATTCGAGAGGCTAATGGTGATGTCCCTAGTTTCTTTTATCACTGAGTTGAGCTTTACTTGAATCCTGGCAGAAGTAATGGAGTTGGTTCCATAATTACGTACAACTACGGAAGGGACATTTGAACCAGCACAAGCCGTGATTCCCGGAGAACTGATTGACTTTATCCCCAGATCAAGTGCAACAACGGGTGGAGCAGTTGCTCCTTTGGACGTGGGCAAGGTTGCTCTTCTTGGACTATTTTGTAATACAATGACCATCCTGCCCACCTGCCCACCCGTAAAAATATTCATGCAGTCATCATTTGTATAATCCATGTAGTTTTGAAACATATCATTCGATCCGCAGGAAACTTGTGGATGAACAGGACATTCGCCATTGTAATTATCACCTTGATTGGGGGTGTCAGTTACATAATCATCACCTGAACATCCTCCGTCATCATCGCCCCAGATATGATATAATCCAAAGAAATGACCAATTTCATGGGTAGCGGTTCTTCCTTTGTTGAATTTCGGATCAAGAATAAATGGGCCGTCATCCGCTGAGCCAAAGGCATCGTAGTGTATCACCACACCATCAGTAAAGGGATCATTGGGTGAATTACTAAGCTCGGGTAAAGTTGATATTGGAAATTTGGCATACCCAATAAAACCTCCTGCATCAACAATGTTGGTAACCCAAATATTCAGGTAATCATTTGAATTCCAGTAACTGAGTGATTTTAATTCTGCATCATCAGCCAAATTCCATCCTGTCTTGGTCCCTTTCACTCGTACTATTCCTGTGGCAGGTAAACCTTCCGGGTCTTGCTTGGCCAATACAAACTGTACTTCAAATATCCCGGCTACAGATTGGAACTCTTGTGGAGTTTGGCTGGAATCCGCATTAAGACGTTGGTAGTCTTTGTTGAGTACATCAATCTGGGAAAAGACCTGGGCATCTGGAATATTCGTGCCCGTTCCAACCGGCTCACCGTTGTGAATGATATGTACAACCACCGGAATAATACTTGGGGAGGAGTTCGTTCTTTCTGAGTTGTTTGATTTTGATTTGTGCTCGATTAATTTTTGTTGGATCCATTCCTCAAATTGATCTTCACTTTCGTGTTTTGGGTTGTTTTGTTGTTGGAGTTTTTTGTATTCCACGGTCGCACAGCGTTCCTGGGCGGACACAGTTAACACCGTTGAAAGGATTATCAGGACTACAACAATTTTCCTCATGAACACTGGATGGCTTAAAACGCAATTTAAGAAGTTAATTGCATCCTTGGACTACAAAAAATACGTAATGGATTAACGTAGCGTAAAATCAGGGATGTGGTGGAGAATGATCCGGGAATGCCTATGCCTGAATCAGGTTGACGACTTCAATGGATTTTATTTCCGGAACCGACTTCCTAATGGCTTCTTCAACGCCTGCTTTAAATGTCATGGTGGACATTCGGCAGTTGCCGCAGTTACCCATGAACTCAAGTTTTAATACCTGATTTGCAGTTATTTCCAGGATACGCACGTTGCCACCATCTGCCTCCAGGTAAGGTCGAATGCTGTCTAACGATGCTTCGATGCGATTAAGTAAAGCTCCGGATTTTGTTTTGGTACTCATCAGACCTTAAATTCAACTCGTTGTGTTTGTGCAAATGTAGCATTTCTTATGGCAACCTGTCGTGCCACAGCCTCTGCCAATTCAATAAATGCATCAGCAATCAGTCCTTCTTTCATCACCGCGGGTAATCCATTGTCTCCGCTTTCGCGTATACTTTGAACCAAAGGAATCTGACCCAGGAAAGGAACATGATGCTTCTCGGATAAGTTCTTTCCTCCGTCTTTTCCGAAGATGAAATACTTATTATTGGGGAGCTCTGCTGGAGTAAAGAATGCCATGTTTTCCACAATGCCCAGAATAGGCACATTGATTTGTGGTTGTTTGAACATAGCCAGTCCTTTTGTAGCATCAGCCAAGGCTACCTTCTGGGGAGTTGTCACAATGATGGCACCCGTTACCGGAACAGTTTGGACTAGTGTCAGGTGTATGTCGCTTGTTCCAGGAGGCATATCAATAAAGAGATAATCCAGTTCTCCCCACTCTGCCTCAGAAATAAATTGTTTTAATGCCGAACTGGCCATTGGCCCACGCCACACAATGGGGCTGTCTAAAGGTGCGAGAAATCCAATGGACACGAGTTTAACACCATATTGAACTAACGGAACGATAAGGTTTTTTCCATTTACTACTTTCACTTCAGGCTGCTCGTACTCGCAATTGAACATAACGGGGATAGAAGGGCCGTAGATGTCAGCATCGATGAGCCCAACTTTGGCGCCCATTTTAGCCAAAGCCACCGCCAGGTTTGCCGTAACGGTTGATTTCCCAACTCCACCTTTTCCCGAAGCAATGGCGATAATATTTTTTACCCCAGGCAATAGGGGTGTGTTGTCGCGTATTGTGGTGACGGTGGAAGTCATGTGAATGGCTATTTCAATGTTCTTGCCCACCACTTTTTCTACCGCATTTCGGCAATCACTCTTAATCTTTTCTTTTAAAGGGCATGCCGGGGTGGTGAGTACCACGGTAAAACTTACTTTTTTATCAGAAACTGAAATATCCTGCACCATATTCAGACTGATTAAATCTTTTTTTAGATCAGGATCATGCACAGTGCTAAGCGCCTGTATAATATCAGGTTGTGTGAAGTTCATAGCTAACGTAAGGTTGAGACCCGATCTGCGATCGGATGATTGAAGTTTATTTCTACGCAATTTAGGCTCTGCTTCACTTAAAACAAAAGGCTTATTGAACAGTTTTGATTCAGTAATAGTTTAACCCAAATAACGAATTAGGATTTTCGAATGAATAATATACTGTTGGTGTGAAACTTATATTTTGATTGTTCTATCAATTTAGTCTTATGTCCTTTCGACCGTAGGGAGAAATCTTATCTAATGGAAACAACGTGTCTACCAAGAGAAGATTTCTCGCCCGCCTACCGGTCAGGCAGGAAATTTCATGAATGCACTGTATAAAGATGGTACGCTCGAAAAGACTCGATTAACAAAATTGCAAAAGGATTTTCTAATTGCGTAATCTGGGTTTAAAGCGGAAAGACTATCTTTGATGATTGGAAGACGCGAAAAAAAAAGTAGATTTTATACCAGAACAAGGAATCCAGCAGTAGGCAATCAATGATCTCCCGCGACACCATAGAAGAAGTACGCAATCGCATCGATATTTTGGATGTCATCAGTGATTTTGTTTCGTTAAAAAAATCAGGGCAGAACTACAAGGCACTCAGCCCATTCGCCAACGAAAAGACGCCCTCCTTCTTTGTCGTGCCGGCAAAAGGTATTTTCAAAGACTTTAGCAGTGGTAAAGGTGGTGATGCGTTCACATTTGTGATGGAGCATGAAAAACTTAGCTATGCCGAAGCTGTCCGTTACCTGGCCAAAAAGTATGGCGTTGAAATAAAAGAGGATAGGCAAAGTGATGAAAACAAAGCTGAGCAGAGTGAGCGGGAAGGTCTTTATATTCTGATGAATTTTGCAAAAGATTATTACAGGAATCTATTAATGAACACCGAGGAGGGGCGAGGAGTTGGATTAAGTTACTTTAGGGAGCGTGGCTTTAATGACCGCACACTCGAAAAGTTTGAACTTGGCTATGCGCTGGAAGGCTGGGAAAATTTCAGTAATGAAGCCGTAGCAAAGGGATATAATAAAGAGTTACTTGAAAAAGCGGGCCTTGTAGTTAAGAAGGACGATGGTTCCCTGCCTGCCGGTAAGTCCGGATCTTACGATCGCTTTCGGGGAAGAGTGATTTTCCCTGTGCACAATATGTCGGGCAAAGTCATTGCTTTCGGAGCTCGTATGTTGGGCAAGGACAAAAACCAACCAAAGTATATTAACTCACCGGAGACCGACATTTATCATAAGAGCGATGTACTCTACGGATTATTTCAAGCCAAGAACGCCATTCGTCAACACGACATATGCTATCTGGTGGAGGGCTATACGGATGTCATTTCCCTTCATCAAGCCAATGTTGAAAATGTAGTAGCTTCATCGGGCACCGCCTTGACCGAAGGCCAGATCAAACTTATCCGCAGATTTACTGAAAATATAACAGTCCTGTTTGATGGTGATGCAGCCGGGATTAAAGCAGCCCTTCGCGGTATCGATTTGATTTTAAAAGGAGGACTCAATGTTCGCGTTGTTCTTTTCCCGGATAATGAAGATCCGGATAGCTATTCAAGAAAAGTGGGCACGTCTGAATTCCAGAAATTCCTGAAGGAGAATACCAAAGATTTTGTTTCGTTCAAGGCTGGACTTTTTGCAGCAGAGGCCGCAGGTGATCCCATTCGCAAAGCAGAATCCATAAGAGAAATTGTAACCAGCATATCGCTGATTCCAGATCCGGTAAAACGGTCAGTCTATATTCAGGAGACCAGTAACTTATTGAAGATTGGTGAATCGGTGTTATTAACAGAATTAAATAAAATACTTATTCAGGAGAGAAGAAAACAAGCGCGTGAAAATTGGCGCGACCCCGATGAAGTTCCCGTTTCTGTCGAAGCGTTAGAGGAGAAGAATATTTCTTCACAAATTGACATGCTGGCGATTATTCAGAACCAGGAAAAAGAAACGGTCAGGCTTTTGTTGAATTATGCTGATATGCATGTCAATGATAATAAACTACCCACTTATTTTGTGAATGAACTGGAAGATGTTGAATTTACTCATCCGCAATACAGGGAAATTTATTATGAATTCAAAGCGGCTGAACTTCGGGAGAAAGAACCTGTGAATTCCAATTTTTTTATAGAATATGGAACTGCCGAGATAAAAAGAGTTGTTACGGATCTGACTGTGTCGCGCTATCAGGTAAGTAAACACTGGGGGGATAAGTATAATATTTTTATTCCTACTGAATCGGATAAAATAACCGAGTTAGCCTATGGCAATGTTTTGCATTTGAAATTAAGGGTTATCCAAAAGCACTTAGATGATAATTTAAAACTTTTAAAAGAGGTAAAGGACATAGAAGAGGAGGCACGATTATTGGAGTTTCAAAAGCAGCTGAAAGGCGGAGAAATTGAGATATCCAATTATCTGGGTATAGTAATTGCGAGGTGAATGTAAATCTAAATATGAGCGAAAGTATAAAACTGGACACCATCGAAGAAGCGATTGAGGAGATCAAAAACGGGAAAGTAATAGTGGTGGTAGATGATGAAGACCGTGAAAATGAGGGTGACTTTATCTGTGCTGCTGAGAGCATTACTCCGGAGATTATTAATTTTATGGCGACCCATGGCCGTGGTTTAATATGTGCTCCCTTAATGGAAGACCGTTGCGCAGAGCTCGGGTTAGAGTTAATGGTTGGAAAGAATACGGCCACCTTTGAAACTCCGTTTACGGTCTCAGTTGATTTAATTGGTCACGGTTGCACAACAGGTATTTCTGCGCATGATCGGTTCAAAACCGTTAAGGCGTTGGTTGATCCGGAAACCAGGCCTGAGGAACTGGGAAAACCAGGTCACATTTTTCCGCTTAAGGCAAAGAAAGAAGGCGTACTGCGAAGATCAGGTCATACCGAGGCGGCTGTAGATTTTGCGCGCCTGGCGGGCTTTCGTCCGGCTGGGGTATTGGTGGAGATTATGAACGAAGACGGATCAATGGCCCGCCTTGCGGACTTGAGAATAGTGGCCGATCACTTTAATCTTAAACTTGTTACCATAAAGGATTTGATTGCATACAGAATGAAAGCTGAATCGCAGATCAAACCCCATGTTGAGGTAAATATGCCCACGGCTTATGGTGATTTCAAACTACGGGCGTATGAACAGAAAAACACTGGAGAGGTGCACTTGGCATTGATAAAAGGTAGTTGGGAAAAAAATGAACCTGTGTTGGTGCGTGTCCACTCCTCTTGCGTGACGGGCGATATTTTTGGTTCATGCCGATGCGACTGCGGTCCTCAGCTTCAACATGCCATGCGTATGGTGGATGCGGCCGGCAGGGGAGTTGTGTTGTACATGAAGCAGGAAGGCCGGGGAATTGGGCTAATCAACAAATTGAAAGCGTACAAACTTCAGGAAGAGGGACTGGATACAGTAGAAGCTAATTTGCAATTGGGGTTTGATATGGATAATCGCGATTATGGAATTGGAGCACAAATTCTACATGACCTTAATATTTCTAAAATAAGGCTGATTACCAACAACCCAAAGAAGAGAGTAGGCCTGATGGGTTATGGTTTGGAAATTGTTGAGAATGTGCCGATAGAAATGATACCGAATCAGCACAATGAAAAATACCTGATGACCAAGCGAGACAAACTCGGCCATACAATTTTAAAGCTCTGATGAAAAAAAAGTTTATCCTTATTCTTTTTTTCGCATTAGATTCGTGGCCTATTTTAGCACAGCAGTTTCCGTTTGAGTATTGGCACGAAGGAAAAATCATTCTTGACACCGGTGACACGCTGAAAGGAACTGTCAAGTATGATATGCAAAATGATCTGTTACAATTCCAGGTAGCCAACCAGAACCAATCATTTTCAGCCCGGAAGGTTTTATTTTTTGAAATTTTTGATGGATCCGTTAAGCAGTATCGCCAATTTTATTCACTTCCCTATAGCGTTTCGGAAGGGTATAAGGCTCCGGTTTTTTTTGAACTGTTGACGGAAGGGAAAATAACACTGCTGTGCAGGGAGGCACTGGAGTATAGGAACTATTCTTCTTCTTTTTATTATTTTGGAACAACCTCCCGCCTTGTGTTGGTCTATAAGTATTTCCTGCTCCAGGAAAATGGAAATATTACTGAATTTGTTGGCAAGAAAGGCGACTGGCTGGACGTAATGGATAAAAGGTCAGATGACGTGCAGCGCTATGCCAAAGCCAATAAACTTTCATTTGAGGATAAGTATGAGCTTGTAAAAATTATCAGTTACTACAATTCTTTCTTCAAATAATGCTTTGCATTTTTATTTACACGTGATCTGATTACATGATAAAACCTTTGATATTAGTTTCGAATGATGATGGCATTACCGCCAATGGTATTCGTATTTTAGTGGATGTTGCGAAAGAGCTAGGTGACGTGATCGTAGTGGCACCTGACAGCCCTCAATCGGGCATGGGTCACGCTATTACAGTCGGGGATACACTGCGATTGAATGAGTCTCATATTTTTGATGGCGTGAGAGCCTATGAATGTTCTGGCACTCCGGCAGACTGCGTGAAAATGGCCCGTCATTTTGTTTTGAAGGATAATCACCGCCAACCGGATCTTATAGTGAGCGGCATTAATCATGGTAGCAATACATCCATCAGTGTTTTATATTCAGGTACGATGTCTGCTGCCATTGAAGGAGCCATTGAAGGAACTCCGGCCATTGGTTTTTCTTTATGCGATTATAGCCACAAAGCCGATTTTTCTCATACTGCCGAATTTGTAAGAAAAATAATAAAGCAAGTTCTGGAGAAAGGACTTCCGAAAGGAACAGCCTTGAACGTGAACATCCCTCCTAAACGAAATGAAAATATAAAAGGCATCCGCATTTGCCGTCAGGCGAACGCCAAGTGGGTGGAGGATTTTGATCAGCGCTTTGATCCTAACGGGCGCAGTTACTTCTGGATGACGGGCAACTTTGTAAACTTCGACAAAGGAGAAGACAACGATGAATGGGCAATCGCCAACAATTATGTTTCGGTTGTGCCATGTCAATTTGATCTAACAGCCCATCAGGCAATTCCTCAGTTAAATGAGGAATGGGAGATATTGGGGTAGTTTGATCCAGAAGTCCATGCCTCCATCCAGAAAAAATTAGCTTCACATCAATTGTTTATCTTGTTGAAAATACTTCATATATTATTTGCGTCTTTGTGTCTCTGCGGTAAAAAAATAACTGCAAATGCGCTGAGGCGCAAAGAATGCATGAAGTCAGTATCTACCATGTGCGACAATTATATATAACCCTTCATTTCCATTGCCGAAAATCCTCCAAGGTCTGATTGCTTTTCGCGAAAAGACCTTGGAGGACTCACCGACCCAGGAAGGGTTATACAAACTTAGTTGCTGGCCTTGGCACAACGCGGAGAATTTGAAATACACCCCTTGTTTGGGAACTAATAGTGAATCCGCGGATACCTAGTTCAGGGTGCTCAATGGTACCGATGAAGGGATACTTTTCAAGAATTTCCAGGAAATCAAAAACGCGTTTTGTGAATTTCTTAGCTACGCTTTCGCACCATTCAAGCAAAATGTATTGTTGAATTGATTCAAATGTTGCTGAGCAATGTCCTGCCATATTATTTTTCGAGCCACCGTTGATTCCTTTTGATCATGTCGTTGTGGCTGATTTGTTTTTCAGATTGGTTTATTTCGCTCACTGAACGGACAACTTCCTTTTGTTGAGTATCAGTCAAACTCTTCCAGATTTCTCCAGGTTGCTGCTTATCCTTTTCTTTCAAGATATCATAGACCGATTCCAAAAACTCATCATCATTGAAATTATCAATGATACTATGCAGGTTTTCTTTAACTGAATTCATAACGCAATTTAACAAATCATTTTGGCAAACTCAACTTAGACCGTGAAGGAATATGACGTGGCGGCTTTAGCGACCTGCCGCGTTTTTTGCTTGCCAAAACCTCTGTAGGTCCAATTCATGGCGGATTAATTAAACCGGGTCCACATCAAATACAATCTTTGCGTTTCGATATTCCTTAAGTTGATTGAGGTGTTGTGCAGCCTGTTGAAGAAAACTTTTAAGCTCCCCCAGTTTTCCCTGGTCTCTGGGGACTTTAATTAAAACGGTCATCAGGTATTCATTTCTGATTTTCGAAATCATGGGCTCCCCTGGCCCTAGTATTTTTACACTCTTTAATTTTCCCCGTATCGTCTGGTCCAGCTTTTCAGCTACTTCACGACAAATATTTTTATCAACATGTTTAATTGTAATTTCAATCAAGCGCGAATACGGTGGATAAAAGTGTTGCTTCCGGTCATCAAGTTGTTCCTGCAGAAAACCGTTTATATTATGAGCGATGATAAAAGAAAACAGTGGATGGGTTGGGTCGGTGGTTTGAATAATCACCTTGCCTTTCTTCGCTCTTCGTCCTGATCGACCGCTAACTTGCGTAATGAGTTGAAAAGCCCTTTCATACGATCGGAAGTCAGGGAAATGCATCATACGGTCGGCATCAAAGACACCCACTAGACTCACTCTGTCAAAGTCGAGACCTTTTGTCACCATTTGGGTTCCTACCAGAATATCTGTATCACCAGTTTCAAAACTCTCCATAATACTTTCATAACTCGTTTTCGTCCGTGTAGTATCCAAATCCATTCGCTGAATGTGAGAATCCGGGAAATGAAGCTTTAACTCCTCCTCGAGTTTTTCCGTTCCATAACCTAATGTTTTCAGCCTTTTCGATGAACACGTAGGACATTGCATTGGCATCTCTTCGCGGTAACCGCAATAGTGGCATATCATGGCGTGTCGGTACTGATGGTACGTAAGGCTCACCGCACAATTAATGCATTTAGGCACCCAGCCACAATCTTCACACTGAATCATAGGGGAATAGCCTCTGCGATTTTGGAATAAGATCACCTGCTCTTTTTTGGAAATGGTTTCTCTGATCTCATTGAGAAGTTGTGAAGAGAATGCCCCTTTGTTCATTTTCAACTGCCGTTCTTTGGCCAGATCCGCAAACAGGATATCAGGCAGTTGAGCCTCACCAAATCGTTCAACGAGCGTGATCAGGCCATATTTGTTTTGTTGGGTTTGATAAAAAGATTCTAATGAAGGAGTTGCGCTTCCTAACAAAACCTTGGCATGGTGGATATTCGCCATCACCATGGCAACATCCCGTGCATGATAGCGCGGGGCTTGGTCGTGCTGCTTGTACGAAGCATCATGTTCTTCATCTACAATGATTAACCCCAGGCTATCAAACGGGAGGAAAATGGATGATCGTACACCTACAACAAATTTGAATTTGCCTGTCAAAACACCATTCCATACTTCAACCTTTTCGTTATCCGAAAATTTGGAATGATATACACCCATCTCAGACCCAAACATTTTTTTTAAGCGATGAACAATTTGAGTGGTAAGGGCGATTTCAGGAAGTAAATACAGTACTTGAGATCCGCTCTCAAGAGCTTTCCGAATGAGGTCAATATAAATTTCAGTTTTACCACTGCCCGTTACTCCGTGCAATAAGGCTACTCCCTGACTTTCAAAACATGTTAAAATCTTGTTTCGGACTTGTTCCTGTTTTTCGCTTAGAAGCAAGGGGTGTTCATGCTTATTGTCGGGGAAGCCAAAACGTGGAACGACTACTTCAAATTCTTCCAGAATCTTATTTTTGATTAATGTGGTGATAGAGGATTCAGAAACATCTTCATCCAGCAGTTTACTTTTCGCCAAGCCTTGATGATTGCGTTCTGGATTAGTGAATAAAGGAACTGCTTGTAAATATTTCAGCATCACCGCTTCCTGTTTGGGCTTTGCTGATAACATCTCAAAAAGCTGCTCTAACTTTTTAATGGTGACGTGATCTTCCGTCAAACGAACATGCTTTTCGGTCTTCGGCTTAAACTTTTCTTTTACTTCTTCAAAAATGATAATTGCTTTCTTGGATGAAAGAGTTTTTAAAAGGCTATAGATCGTCTTGACGCCAAGCAATTTGGCTATTTCTGAATAACGTAATGAATCGCTTTGAAGCCTATGGATAAGGATTTGTTCTTTTTCAGAAAAGGCTTCATCATGGGATTCGATATCAAAAGCAGGATTCAGTTGCACCATCGATTCACTGGAGAGCTTTAAGCCTGACGGCAGTGCCGCATTGACTACTTCCCCTAAGGTGCACATATAATAGTCGGCCATCCATTGATAGAGCCTGAATTGCTGATCATAGATCACCTCCTGTTCATCGATAAGGTCCAGAATACTTTTGGCTTCATAGTCCTTGGGTGGTTGATTGTGCAGATGCACAATCACCCCCGTAAGAATTTTCTTTTGCCCGAATTGGACAATGGCCCGTTGGCCGACCTTTATCTTTTCATTTAAGACGGAAGGAATTCGGTAGGTAAAGAGTTTTGGAATAGGGACAGGCAGAACAAACTCCGCGAAAAGTGTTTCGTTTGAATCGAAGTGCAAAGTGAGTTTAGCCATAGTATATCTGCAGTAAAACTAACGTTATTTTGAAATACTTTGAGGAGGGGAATTTATCTTCGTTTTTTGCAGTTGAGAGATTTGATGGATAATGGTCTTTGATGGTATCCTAAATTTAAAATAAGCACGATGGCAACCCTTCGCTCTTTTATGAACACTTTGGATGAAATAAAACCGTCTGATGAAAAGATGCCGGTTTTGTTTATTGGACATGGAAGTCCTATGAATGCCATTGAACATAATGAATACCACAACTCTTGGGTTGAGTTGGGCAAGAAGTTGTCGAGACCAAAAGCAATTTTAACGATCTCGGCTCACTGGCTTACGCAGGATACACGAGTGACCGCCATGGAAAGGCCAAAAACTATTCATGACTTTGGAGGATTTCCAAAGGAATTATTTGCTCAACAATATCCGGCACCCGGTTCGCCTGATTTTGCTGAACTAACGAAAAAGTTGGTTACAAAAACTACCGTCAAATCCGATTTTGATTGGGGTCTTGATCACGGCACCTGGAGTTTTCTATTGCCCATGTATCCACGGGCAGATATTCCAGTGTATCAACTTAGCCTGGATTACTATAAGCCTATGCAGTATCATTATGAATTAGCGGAGCAATTATCAGAGCTTCGAAGAAAAGGTGTGATGATCATCGGAAGTGGAAACATCGTCCATAATTTAGGGATGCTCAATTTCTCGGGCAAACCTTACGATTGGGCCATTGAGTTTGACCAAAAGATGAAAGAATTTATCACAGATAAGAATCATGAGGGCATTATGCAATATGAAAAGCTGGGAGCGATGGCAAAATTGGCTGTGCCCACACATGATCACTTTTTACCATTGATTTATTCTATTGCGGTACAAGAAATGAATGAAGAGATTTTATTTTTTAATGAAAAGACCGATATGGGTTCGGTCTCAATGAGATCTTTTAAGTTAGGGTAAAGGAAATAACAGGACATGAATGGATTGATAGCCATCAGATGCAAAGGTTATTAGAGAGGACTATTTTCTTCTTTCTATTATTTCGTTTAAACTGGTATAAGCCCATAAAACATCAGGTGAATTGAAAGGGCCATTTATTTGAATTGACTTGTTTACAATCTCACGCTTGGCTTCAATATCCCCAATAAAGGTATCGTTCACGATTAACACTAACTTCACCCCGGCAAGTTTAGTGGTAATGTCCTTTAATTTAGCAATACCTTCATTAGAAAAATAGAGATTGAAATAACTTTCATTATTACCTGGATCATTAATAATTTCGGAAACGCTGATAAATTCATCACTCGATATGATGGGTTGTAGGGGAACATAAAGTGCTTTGTTTTTATTATTATCAGGTGTTAAAATTTTTTTTGCAAAATCTCTATTGTTCTTGCTTGGCTCCATAGTCATAAAAACTCCAGACGAATTTCCCTGAGCGAATGAATTGGTCAGTATTACAATAAGGAAAACTACGGCAAGAAGTTTAAGCAACATTTTGTTTTTAGTTCGTTTCATTTTAATAACTGGATATCCTTAAAATAGTTCCAATGTGGAGATCATAGGACACGCTCTGGAAGCAGTGATGTTTACTCTTATTTTATTAGTCTCCACAGGTGCCAGTCTTAAAATTCGTTTATAACCAATCGTGGTAGCTTTTGTCACCTGCAGCCATTTATTTTCTTTCCATATTTCAACAGTAAAACTTTTCACTCGCTGGCCTAGTGTAATGTATTCCTGAAGAATGATGTATTTTATAAGTTGAGTTTGGCCAAGATCAATTTCGAAATTTCCAGTCATTACGTCATCTTGGGTAGTCCAGTAAGTTTCCTGGTTTCCGTCCGTAAGATTGGTTGGCGAATAATGTTGGTCCTCACCGCGATAAGAACTTGCTTCAGCTTTTGCGTACAAGGCATGATTGGTTTTAAATTCCTTAATTAACAGATCGCGAAAGCCATTTAGAGCTTGTACATCATGATCATGAAGAAGTCCTCGTTTGTCAGGTGGGATATTGAGAAGCAGGGTAGAACCGCGGCCCACGGAAGTTAAATAGATCTCAAATAAATTTTCGGCAGACTTAATCAACGAATCTTCTTCCGGATGATAGAACCATCCTTTTCGAATTGAAACATCAACTTCAGCTGGTATCCATTGGTTGCCATCTTCAGAGCCTTCATTCAGTAAATTTTCTATTCCAGCTTTGCCTGCAAAGAGCGTATCAGGACTTATGGTATTCCAATTGGTTTCACCCGCAATTCCTCTTTCGTTACCTACCCAGCGCACACCTGGACCTGCATCGCTAAAGAAGATAATGTCAGGCTCCATTTTTCTTACCTGATCAAGTGTTGTTGGCCAGTCATAGAAAGTTGCTCCATTAATGCTTCGTTTTTCCCGTTTCCCTCCATAAAATCCATCACCTCCATTTGCCCCATCGAACCACATTTCAAAAACTGGTCCATAGTTGGTGAAGAGTTCTGCCAACTGATTTCTGTAATAGTCGATGTAAGGAGGCGTGCCATAGTCTTTGTGATTACGGTCCCAGGGTGACAAATAAACTCCGAATTTCAATCCGTACTTTTTGCAGGCATCAGACACGGCACGTACTACGTCACCTTTTCCATTCTTCCACGGACTGTTTTTGACAGAATGGTCAGTATACTGGCTGGGCCACAAGCAAAAACCATCGTGATGTTTACAGGTAAGAATAACACCTTTAAAGCCAGTTTCTTTGAAGGTACTTACCCACTGTTCTGCGTTAAACTCGGTTGGGTTAAAAATGGATGGCATCTCATCACCGTAACCCCATTCCTTACCAGTAAAGGTGTTAGTAGTGAAATGCACAAAGGCATTCATTTCCATCTCATGCCAGGCCAGTTGGCTCTTGGTAGGCACAGGTAGAAGCGGTGCCGGTGGAGCTACTTCTTTTTTAGAGCACGAACAAAGAGAAAAAGCTAATGCCAGGATAATAAAATTTCTATTCATACAATCAAGCACTGAATTCCGTTTATCAAGTGCCGTCAATTTAGTTAATATTTAACATTACGTCAGCTGGTTAATCGCTTCCTTTACGGTAACTACCGGAAGTTTGCAGGATTTGTTAAAACAAACATACATCATGGTATTCTCCTTTACTTCACGTCCGTGAAGTAATGCGAGATTACTCTTGGTTGCAGTTCCCAATGTCAATGCAAAAGGTTGGTAATGGGAATGAAATTCCTTTCTCCGCTCCTCAGCTTCATTACCAATAATGACCACTTCAGCAAGGCCTTGTGTAATTTCTGAAAACAATATGCCCCAATTGGACATATGACCCGGTTCAGATGCCGTAATCGAGGCAAGCCTGGCCGACATATCCATCGCCATTTTTTTCCAATCAGGTTTGTCCAACAGAATGCCAAGGTGCAAGAGATTACGCGTCATCACAGAATTGGATGATGGGATTACATTGTCAAATATTTCTTTCTTGTTGGCAATTAATTGTTCAGCCGCTTTCGAAGAGAACTGGAAATATCCTTCCACCTCGTCATGGAAATGCTCCAGTACATAAGAACTCCAGTGTTCCGCTTTGGTGAGCCACTCTTCATTAAACGTGACCTGGTAAAGAGAGGTATACGCTTGAATGAGGAATGCATAGTCCTCTAAAAACCCTTCGGTCTGAGAGTGTTTGTTCTTGAAGGCTCGGTAAACTTTCCCCTCAAGAATGAGGTGAGCTTCAAGGAACCCTATTGCGTTTATGGCAAACGTAAGAAACCTATTATCAGCAAAAACTTTGTAAGCATCGATGAGTCCCTGCACCATCATCGCGTTCCAACCTGTAAGAATTTTATCATCCAAACCAGGGCGAATGCGCGACTTCCGGACATGCAAAAGCTTTTCCCTGGCTTCGCTTACTTTTTCGGATGGCATTGAATCATTTATCCGGTGAAGTATATTTCTTCTGTGCTCCCAGTTACCGTCCACTGTAGCCTGATAATAATCTTGCACGACTAGTGTTTCTGCTCCTAATACTTCGTTAAGTTCTTCATAAGACCAAGTATAAAATTTACCTTCCACGCCTTCACTGTCAGCATCCAACGCTGAGTAAAATCCACCATTCGGATGGGTCATCTCCCGTTGCAGCCAACGGGTCGTTTCATAAACAATATTTTTGAAAAACTCATCTTTAGTAATGGAATAAGTTTCGGAATATAAACTTAATAATTGCGCATTATCATACAGCATTTTTTCAAAGTGGGGGGCAAACCATTTTCCATCTACCGAGTAGCGTGAGAACCCGCCACCAACTTGATCGTATAAACCACCCATGGCCATTTTCTTTAGTGTATGGCTTACCATGTGCAGAGCTTCTTCATTTTTCGTGACACAGTAATATCGCAACAGGAACAACCAAATAGTGGGCATAACAAACTTAGGCGCCTTTTCAATGCCTCCCCAGGTTTTATCAAATCGGGTTGATAAAGCCTGAAACATTTTATCAAGGCTCTCGACAGTAAATTTTTCTGAGTGGGCTTCTTTAGCGAACCTATGCAAATCGCTGGTTTTGAGGTGTTGAATCAAATCATCAGCAGAAGAATTAATTTCAGTTCGCTTTTGCTGAAAGACCTTGTTCAATTGTAATAACAGTTGTGCCCAGTTGTTGGGTGGGAAATAGGTTCCTCCATAGAAAGGTTTTTGATCGGGTGTGAGAAAAACGTTGAGTGGCCATCCACCATTCATTCCCATGGCTTGCACAGCCTCCATATACACGAGATCAATGTCTGGTCGCTCTTCACGGTCAACTTTAATACAGATAAAATACTCATTCATAATGTGAGCTATGTCTACGATCTCGAAGGACTCGCGTTCCATTACATGGCACCAATGACAGGAAGAGTACCCAATGCTGACCAGAATTGGTTTATCCTCTTGTTTGGCTTTAGCAAAGGCATCGGTTCCCCATTCAAACCAATCGACTGGATTGTAGGCATGCTGTAATAAGTAAGGCGAAGTAGAATGAATTAGTCGATTGGCTTTTGTATGGGAATTAGCTTTCATTCTACGATAGGCGTTAGTTGTGATTGGATATTTAAAATCTCTTCTTCAACATTCACTGTTGTTCTCAGATCCTGAAGTTTCGTTAACGTTTCTTTAAGAAAGTTTTGATGCGCTGATGACAAGGGATGAAATGCCTTGTGGTCTATGGCTTTACTGATTGCTTGCCACTTCTCCAACACGGTAGTTGTTTTCGAATCAAAATAACGATCAGAGAATTTTTTCCAGATATAATCAATAGCATCCGATGTGGGATGGATCATATCAGACGAATAGAAGCGATAATCCCTCAGGTCGTCAAGTAGAATTTCATAGGCTGGAAAATAGTCAACGTCAGAATACAATTCATTAAGAGTGTGGCTCGTCAATCGCAAGATGGATTTACCGACACTATTTAATTCTAACGTGTCTTTAAGGTGCCGCACGGGGCTAACCGTAAGAATAATCCTGATCTCCGGGTTAAAGATTTTTAGTGCACGATAAAATTCATCAAAGGATTCCAGTATTTTCTTTTGAGTCAGAAGAAATTTGTGGAATTGCCGAGACGGCATTTTATGACAATTCGCAACCACTTCTTTGGTATCAAGGCGTTCATAAGCCCAGGCAGTTCCGTAGGTAAGAAAGACGAATTTGCTGCTTTTTAGAAAATGATGAGCTTGAGAGATGGCCTCTTTAATTTTCGTTTCGAGTTGATTTTTTGAGGTGCTGGAAAATTCCGAATGGAAATCAAAATTCAACACGATACCTTGATGTTGAAGGTAGGTGTGTTCCTGAGGGGTCTGGTTATAAATGGACTGCAAAACATGTTTGTGTATCGAAAGTGGATTATACAGCGTACCAAATGGATTTGCAGAGACCGAAAACTTTGCCGCTTTTAATTTTTGACCTATGCTATCTGCAAAGCATGACCCAAGTGTGAGCATCGGGTCGTGATGCGAAATTTTATATTCGGCAGGAGTGCTGTGTAGTTCGGTTCGGAATTGGTCCATAGATCAAAGTTACTCGAACGTATGTTAGGTATGCTAAGTGGACATCATCATCGATGAAAATATTTTACATCTTTTGCAACCGATTGTGTCCAACAAATTGGAAGATCGTTTAATTTAGCGACTCTTTGCAACCCTAAAAATCTTTACCATGCTAGATCAAAAAGAACTTGAGAAAATACCCCTTAAAATCTTCAGTAGTTCAGAGGAGGCCTCCGTTTTTGTAGCCAATGAAATTGCTTCGTTGATAAAAATTCGCCAGAAGGAAGGCAAACCTTGCGTGTTAGGATTGGCTACCGGGTCTACGCCAACACGCGTATACGCTGAGCTCGTAAAGATGCATCAAAAGGAAGGGCTTAGTTTTAAAAATGTTCACACCTTTAATCTGGATGAATATTTCCCAATTGCACCCGATTCGCTACAAAGTTATGTGCGTTTCATGAATGAGCACCTGTTCAATTACATTGACATCCCTAAGAAAAATATTAATATACCTGACGGTACCTTGCCCAAGGAAAAAGTTACCGACTTCTGTAAAAACTATGATGCTAAGATCGAGGAGTTCGGTGGAATTGATATTCAGATATTAGGCGTTGGCCGCACAGGTCACATCGGATTTAATGAACCTGGATCATCGGAGCGTTCTCAAACTCGTCTTATCACCCTAGATCAGGTAACACGAATTGATGCAGCCAGCGATTTCTTTGGTGAGGAAAATGTACCTCGCAAAGCCATCACCATGGGCGTTGGCACAATCATGAGAGCAAAACGTGTCATCATGATGGCATGGGGTGAAGGCAAAGGTTCTATTGTCAAGAAAGCAGTGGAAGGTCCGGTCTCGGATCAAATCCCCTCTACCTTCCTTCAAAAACATTCCAACACATTAGTAGTACTGGATGATGCGGCCAGCTCACAATTAACTGCAGTAAAAACGCCATGGCTCGTGGATAGCTGCCAGTGGGATGAGGTTCTTATTCGTAAAGCCGTGGTTTGGCTGTGTTTTAAACTGAAGAAAACTATTCTTAAACTCACCAATAATGACTACATGGAACATGGTATGGCAGATGTGATTACCGAGTACGGATCAGCCTATCAAGTCAATATCAAAGTATTCAACCAACTGCAACATACGATTACGGGCTGGCCAGGAGGTAAACCCAATGCGGATGATTCTAATCGTCCTGAGCGGGCAAAACCATTTCCGAAACGTGCTGTTATCTTCAGTCCTCATCCTGATGATGATGTGATTTCCATGGGAGGTACATTTCTTAGATTAGTGGACCAGGGTCATGAGGTCCACGTGGGTTATCAGACATCAGGTAACATTGCTGTTTTTGACGATGATGCCGTTCGTTTTGCAGATTTCGTCAGGGATTTTAATGAGCAGTTTGGTCTAAGCAAAGAGGATGGAGAAAAGTTTTATACCAAGATTGTTAAGGCGCTAAAGGAAAAAGGTCCCGGACAAGTAGATAGCAAGGAGGTGATGGCGATCAAGGGTATGATCAGAAGGGGGGAAGCGAAAGCGGGTTGTCGTTATGTAGGTATTCCGGATAGTCAGGCGCATTTCTTAGATATGCCATTTTATGAAACGGGTACGGTAAAAAAGAAGCCTCTGGGAGAAGAAGATATTTCGATCATTGTTGATCTGTTGGAGAAGATTAAGCCACATCAGATTTATGCTGCAGGTGACCTTTCAGATCCGCATGGAACGCACCGTGTTTGTCTCGCTGCCATATTCCAGGCGGTTGACAGGTTGAAGAATAAACCTTGGATGAAAGATTGCTATGTGTGGTTGTATCGCGGTGCCTGGCAGGAGTGGGACATTGACCAGATTGAAATGGCAGTTCCTTTAAGTCCGGATGAATTGATGCGCAAGCGCAGAGCTGTATTTAAGCACCAATCACAAAAAGATAGTGCCGTATTCCCGGGCAATGATAAGCGCGAATTTTGGGTACGTGCCGAAGACCGCAACCATGCAACTGCTGAAGGCTACAATGCATTGGGCCTTGCTGAGTATGAAGCGATGGAAGCTTTTGTAAGATATAAGTTTTAGTTAACCTCACCCCTAAATCCCTCTCCAAAAGGAGAGGGACTTTCGGTTTCAGTTTCAAGTTTGGATTCAAGCAATTTTTAAATCTTCCAATTTTCAAATTAATCAATGCCCCAACTTCACTTCGTATCCTGGAATGTCAATGGCATCCGGGCAATTATAAAAAAGGGTTTTGTGGAAAATGTTAGGGCCATGGCGCCTGATGTGTTGTGCTTGCAGGAAACTAAGGCTGCGCAGGAGGAATCCATTTCATCATTGGAAGTTTTATCCGAATACAAAGTTTACGCAAACTCTTCAAAAGCACGAAAGGGATATTCAGGTACTGCAATACTTTCAAAGGCAGAACCACTTAATGTCTCTTATGATATTGGGATTGAAGAATTCGATCAGGAAGGCCGAGTGATAGTAGCAGAGTTTCCAACTTATTTTGTGATAACTGTGTATACCCCAAATGCAGGCGAAGGCCTCGCACGCCTGGATTACCGCCAAACCTGGGATGATGCTTTTCGTGAATACCTGTTGTGGATGAACAGAAGAAAGCCTGTAGTTGTTTGCGGGGATTTTAATGTGGCGCATAAACCCATTGACCTGGCCCGGCCAAAAGAAAATTATAACAAGTCAGCTGGTTATACTCAGAAGGAGATAGACGGATTCAGCAGACTTCTTGATTCGGGATTTGTTGACACCTTTCGCCACCTGTATCCTGATACGGTAAAATATTCGTATTGGAATTTTGTGACCTTCGGACGGGATAAAAATGTAGGCTGGCGGATTGATCATTTCTTAGTTAGTCAGAAACTTTTAAGCACCGTTAAAGATGCTTTGATCTACAATGAGTATCATGGATCAGATCATTGTCCGGTGGGGTTGAAGATAGTAGTCTAAAACTGGCCATCTACGACTATCACAATCAAGTAATTAGTATCTTTGAATGATCATGTTAACAAAAGAAGAACATATTGCGTATTGGAAACGGGAAGCTGAGAGGAACTGGGAAACTGCGCTTTACCTTAAGAAGGGAAGCCAGCGCGTAATGGCTCTTTTCATGTTACACCTGGTGACAGAGAAATTAATGAAAGCGCACTGGGTAAAGGATAATATTGATAGCCAGGCACCTCGTACACATGATCTTCAGAACCTGCATAATCAAACTGAACTTGACTTGCCTACCGAGGATTATGATTATTTAGCAATTGTTAATCAATGGAGTATTGATACACGGTATCCGGACTATAAGGAGAAAATATATTCAGTGGCTACAGAAGGTTACGTAGTGAATCAGTTTGAAAAGATTTTAAAATTAAAAACATGCTTACTCGAAAAGCTTTAAACCAACGCATATCAGGTTTTGTAGCAGATTTGAGAATGGCTGGTTATTCACCAAGCCGGGTGGTATTATTTGGTTCGTATGCCAAAGGCAAACCTCATGAAATGAGCGATATAGACCTCGCGGTCTGGGACAAAAAATTCACTGGCTGCGGCACAATTGATATTGAACCTATTGCCTCCATCGTTTCAAAATACCCATTGTTAGAATTCCATCCTTTTTCAGAAGATGACACGGAAAGTAATAATTCATTTGTAAAAGAAATATTACGGAATGGTGTTAATGTAGCTTGAGAACTATATACCTTTAAACCACCCTTTCAATCACAGCCCCCAACTTCTTCAACCTGCCTTCAATATTCTGATAGCCTCTGTCAATTTGTTCTACATTGGAAATTTCACTTTCTCCTTGGGCAGATAAGGCAGCAATAAGAAGGGCAACACCAGCACGAATATCGGGTGACGACATTTTGATTCCTCGCAATGCTTGTTTGCGATCAAGACCCATGATACTGGCGCGATGCGGATCGCACAGAATAATTTGTGCACCCATATCAATCAACTTGTCTACAAAAAATAAGCGACTTTCAAACATCTTTTGATGAATCAAAACATTGCCTTTTGCTTGCGTAGCTACTACCAAAATAATACTTAACAGATCTGGGGTAAAGCCGGGCCAAGGCGCATCAGAGATGGTAAGGATAGAGCCATCAATAAAGGTTTCAATTTCATAGTGCTCCTGAGCAGGTACGTAAATATCATCTCCCCTGAATTCCAACTTAATGCCTAACCTTTTGAAAATTTCAGGAATAATTCCCAACGCGTCAATTTTGCAATTCTTAATCGTGATCTCGGATTGTGTCATAGCGGCCAGGCCAATGAAACTGCCAATCTCAATCATATCAGGAAGTAACGTATGTTCTGTTCCTTTAAGCTTTTCAACTCCTTCTATTGTCAGAAGGTTAGAGCCAATGCCACTGATCTTGGCACCCATACGATTGAGCATGGAGCAAAGTTGCTGAAGATAAGGTTCGCAGGCTGCATTATAGATAGTCGTTACACCTTTTGCTAGTACCGCTGCCATCACAATGTTAGCGGTACCTGTAACCGAGGCTTCATCCAACAACATGTAACAGCCTTTCAAATGAGAGGCATCGATATTGTAAAGGTTTTCGGCTGAATCGAAGTTGAACTTCGCCCCCAGGTTTTGAAAGCCAATAAAGTGTGTATCTAATCTTCTTCTTCCAATTTTATCACCACCAGGCTTGGGAATATTGGCTTTGCCAAAACGTGCCAGGATGGGCCCCAGCAACATCACCGACCCGCGCAACGTGGCTGCCTTTTTACGGTACTCCGGAGTTTTTAAAAAATTGGTATTAATGCCTGACGCGGTAAACCGATACGATCCAGGTCCTAGTTTTTCAACTTTACATCCAAGATCACCTACCAGTTCAATCAACTTATTAACATCAAGTATGTCTGGAATGTTGTTTATGGTAACTGGCTCTGCCGTGAGCAATGGCACACAGATCACCTGAAGGGCTTCGTTTTTGGCGCCTTGCGGTATGATCTCGCCTTTTAGTTTCTGCCCTCCCTTAATTCGAAATGAACTCATTGATCTCTTCTGCGATGTGGATTGTGACGCTTGAATGAACGGCCACCTCCCTGATTGCGGTTGCGGTCCCGGTTATCACCGCCTCCTTGTGGCCTTGGCCTTTTAGGTTCGCGATACAGTTTTTCAAACAAATTATCTTCACGCACTTTATCAAGGCTTAGGATAAGCTTTCCTTGCGAAAGGATCTGAATATCTTTTATTATTACGGAATCATCAAGTGTCTCTTTGTTCCAGCTTCCATAAAAGGTCTTCATCAACTTACCAAGATAGATTGCTGCCTCTTCACGTTCTTTCGGATCTTCAAGTTTGATAGCTTCCTTCACCAGCTTTTCGATATTCTTACCGTAATGCTTAAATCGAATATCACTTTGGGGATACGCAACCCTCATTGGTTTTTTGAAAAGTATTTCACGTTCTGGTGTGGGGTACGGGTTATTGACTTCCAGGTTGAAATCGGCAATGATGTAAAGATCGTCCCATAGCCGTTGAGGGTTCTCTGGCTGATCTTTCAAAGAAGGTGTTAGTTGACGAATGAGGTCAATCAAAGTGTACGCCATCTCTGTTCTCTTTGCTTTATCAGGAACGGAACGGATATAGTCTACCAGATTCTGTACGTTGCGGCCGTATTCTTTTAAAATAATGCCAGGGCGCTGGGTGTTGTATTCTAAGTTCATATTTTCTTGTTCAAATCAGATCTTCCACTAAAATCACATTTATCTCTTGAATTGATTTTATTTTTTTGTCATTGGTGAAAAATTTATTGCATCCAAAGTCGATTGCCGTTGCTAATTAGATGGAATCAAATGCCGTTAAGAATTCATACTTAGCTCGCAAGTCACTGGAAAATTCTGCCAATGTTTGAGTCAGATCAAAGACAGTGAAATTAAATTCTTTTATTTTCCTTTTAAACTTCTCAATAACTACTAAATCATTATTTTTCTTTGGCTTAACATAAAACTCCACTAGTGTTATGGTGCTTGTGAAAAACAGGCTTTCGTGAAGGTAGATTTGATTTACAATAAAATCAGTTACTGGCTGCGAATATTTTGGATGATTTTCTACAAGGTAAATGAAGGGTGATGTATCAAAAAAAATCTTATCAGAACCTATCATTTGCCCTTTCTTGATTGATATATTCCTGTGCGTCCATATTCCAAATCCCCTTTCCAATTCCCCTTATTTCCTCGAGAGATTTAAGGATTTTATCCCTGCTTTTAAGTCTTTCTGTTAAATAGGAATATACCTCAACCTTACCTTCAACAGGGAGCGAATCAATCTCTTTTATAATCTGCTTCACGTCCATCAGTTCTGGTGTATTTTGAGTTTAGCAAAGCTAAGTAATAATGTCTTCTCTCCAAAATCGCTGAAATTGATCTTCGCTTTTCGTTCCGCACCTACTTGCTCCAATTTCATAACTGTCCCAAAGCCAAATTTTGGATGTTCCACCTTCATCCCCTCTTGCAAAGTGGAGGTATCACTGGGGGAAAAGTCGGATGATACTTTGTACGCATTCGCCCTGACAACAGGTTGGGAGCTCACCGTCTTTTTCATGCCACTTACAAAACTCTTGGCAAAGTTTGAATTCGGGGCAAGGGAATCGATGCCGCCAAACTTGGCACTCACTTTTATAAACCTGGAATCCACATCATCCAGAAACCGACTGGGCTCACAGTTTTTTAACCTTCCAAACCGATATCGGGTGAGCGCATAAGAGAGAAAGAGTTTCTTTTTGGCACGGGTGATGGCAACATAGAACAATCGTCTTTCTTCTTCTAATTCTGCCCGGCTGCTCAACATCATTTGCGATGGAAAAAGATCTTCTTCCATTCCTACGATGTAAACATTTTTGAACTCTAACCCTTTCGCCATGTGAATGGTCATCAACGTGACCTTATCAGGATCATGATCTTTGTTTTCATCCTGACCAGTTATTAACGAGACCTCTTGCAAGAAGGCTCCGAGACTTTTATCTTCTTTTTCCGGATCTTCAACATACTCCTTTATGGCATTGAGCAATTCCTGCACGTTTTCATACCGGCTTAGACCTTCTACAGTTTTATCTTCATAAAGGTCACGCAGAAGTCCTGATGATTTTGCAATGTCGGCCGCAGCCTCATAGGCATCTTTGTTTTGAATGTCTATGGCAAAACGCTTGATCATCACCACAAAATCTTCGATTGGGTAGGAAGCCCTTCCTCCCAAAAATGAACTTGCATTTTGCAACACTTCCCAAATCGAAATAGCGTGGTCATTGGCAGCGACTACAATTTTGTCTACCGTTGAATCACCAATGCCGCGCTTCGGCAAGTTGATTATCCTGCGAAAGGAGGCTTCATCCTGTTGATTGAGCGCGAAACGCAAATAGGCCAGCAGATCTTTTATTTCTTTCCGTTGATAGAATGACAATCCGCCTACTACATTGTATCTAATGTCCATCCGCCTCAAGGCTTCCTCAATGGCACGGGACTGACTGTTGGTTCGGTATAGTATAACAAAATCACTGAACATATATTGCTGCTGCATCTTCTCTTCAAAGATGGAGGAGGCTACCAGCCTGCCTTCTTCATTATCAGAAACTGCCTTAATCAGCTCAATTAAATTCCCGTCTTCATTGGCCGTCCATACTTTTTTTGGAAGTTGTGCTTTATTTTTTGCAATGACAGAATTGGCAGCGTGTACAATAGTTTGAGTAGATCGGTAATTTTGTTCAAGTTTAATAATTCTCAGATCAGGGTAATCTTTCTCGAAGTTTAGAATATTGCTGATGTCCGCTCCACGGAAACCATAAATACTCTGCGCATCATCGCCCACGACACACACATTTTGCTGAACAGCGGCAAGTTTTCGAATAATGAAATACTGGCACAAGTTAGTGTCTTGAAACTCGTCTACCAATACATAATGAATCCGATGCTGATATTTATTAAGTACATCAAGATGCTCTTTGAATAGTTTGTCGGTATTAAAAAGCAAATCGTCAAAGTCCATCGCACCAGACTTGAAACAACGCAGTGAATAGTTCTTATAAATATTTACAATCTCCGGGCGTAGGTTGGCGGTGTCATCACCAATCAGTAAAGGATTACCCAAATACTCCTGCCAGGAAATCAATTTGTTTTTAGCAGAGGAGATACGATTATAAATAACATTTGCTTTGTATTGCGTTTCTTCCAGCCTCATTTCTTTCACGATGCTTTTGATCAACGACTTGGAGTCATCTGTATCATAAATCGTAAAATTGTTCGGGTAACCGAGATGATGCGCTTCGGCTCTGAGAATTCGGGCAAACACCGAATGGAAGGTGCCCATCCACAAGTTACGGGCATCAGAACCAATCTCTTTTTCTATGCGCCCCCTCATCTCCTTAGCAGCCTTATTTGTAAATGTAAGGGCCATGATATTGAAAGGGTCAACTCTTTGACTCTGAATAAGGTGGGCAATGCGATAGGTTAGTACCCTGGTCTTGCCCGAGCCCGCACCGGCAATGAGCATGCAAGGTCCTTGGTTATTGATCACAGCCTCCAGTTGAGGAGGGTTTAACGTTTCTAAGTAATTACTCATAGCAGGCCGCAATATAGATTGATGTTGAACAGATCGTGCTGATTCCAGAGAAAAATAATTAAGATAGGGAGGAGCAATGAAATCCAGACAAAGCTCTTTTCAAATAGCCAACTTAAATAATCAATTCATCTTATTTCTCAATTCAGCTGATACACTTTGATTTACGGATTCGTTATATCAGTGATAAATTTAAATTATCAGCTTTGAATGTTAAAGCTTAAATTTCGACCTGAACTTTTACAGGTTGAAATTACGTGATGTCGGTTAATCACCTTGCACAATTTAACGATGATGGTTTTGAAATCACAGCCGCTGAGCCTTGGTTCAAACAAAAAGTTCAGATCATACAGGAATATATAACGGCATTCGTTACAAATTTGAACCGCGTGCCTCGACAAGCGCTACCTGGGAATGGTAAGATAGATGAGATTGTATTTGTTGATTTATTTTCAGGAAGTGGACTTTATTCGTTGGGGGCAAGACGCGATATTTTTATGGGCACGCCATTGATGGTATTGGCGCAGGACCTGCCCATCCATCGATTTGTTTTTTGCGAACAAGATACGGCACAATTAAAGGCACTTAAAATCAGGGTTAATAAATATTTTCGGGAAAAGAATGTGATGCTAATGGAGGGTAAACCGGAAGAATTAATCGAGAAATTAAAATTGTACATCCCGACAGATAGGAAGGATTATAAAGTGGCTGTCTTTTGTGTATGTGATCCTTTTTCTTTGGATATTTCATTCGACACCATTGAGAGACTATCACAAATGGGATTTAGTTTTTTGATTCCCTTTACCTTTGCGCTAAATAAGGATCTGGACTATAAATTCTACCTACAACAGGAAAAGGGAAAAGTTAAAAAGTATTTGGGCGGATACAAAGACATGGATCATCTTGAGAAAGGAGTGCAAACGAACCTTCAGTTTTATGAGAGATTGGTTTCGATCTATGAAAATAATCTCCGGACAGCCGGTCTTATGTCTACTACCTCAATGCATAAAATTGATTCTGGATTAATGGAGTTGCCAACCTATTACATAGGCTTCTTTTCAAGGAATGTCTCCAACAAAACTATGCAGCGGGACGTAGAGCCGCACACCAGAGGCAATTTGAAATTTTTAACTAACAAGAGATGATCAAAGTAGGGGAGATTTTAGTTTCTGATGATATTATGAACGTTGAATTTGTATGTCATTTAGAGAAGTGCAAAGGGGCGTGTTGCGTAGAAGGCGACCTGGGTGCTCCACTCGAAGAAGAGGAATTGCCAATCCTGAATGAAATCATCGAAAAAGTTAAACCCTATTTGACCCCCGAAGGATTAAAGGCCATTGACGAACAGGGTAAGTATATCCTGGATGAAGATGGCGACTTCTCAACGCCAACGATAGGAGGAAAAGAATGTGCATACTCCCATTACGATGAAAAAGGGGTCTTGAAATGTGGTATTGAACAAGCGTTTCTGGATGGAAAAGTCGGCTTTAGAAAACCGATATCTTGTCACTTGTATCCCATTCGGATTACAAAAAATAAAAAAGGCTTTGAGGCAGTTAATTATCATGAGTGGGGCATTTGCTCGGCAGCATGTTCATATGGTAAGTCGCTGCAAGTTCCTCTTTATAAATTTTTGAAAGATCCGCTTGTGCGAAAATATGGAGCAGACTGGTACGATGAGCTTACTAAGGCCATAGAAAAACCGTTGTGAATCCGGGGCGATTTCAGTGGAGATTAGTTTTGTTGATTGACATTTAAAATGTTTGACTTTTAATCTAACCTAAATTAATATCGTATGGATCGCAGGAAATTTCTATTCAATTCCGGACTTGCCCTTGGAGCAAGTGCAATTTTATCAAACTGTACTTTACCTTCACAGAACGAAACCATTGTCGAGGAACTTGTTTCATTTGATACCTGGCCGGATATTCGAAAGCAGTTCTTGTTCTCGTCAAATAGAATCCATATGTCGCAGATGCTCCTGGCGGCACATCCAAAACCAGTTCGCGATGCCATTGCCAAACATCGGGAAGAATTCGATAAAAACCCTGTGGAATATTGGGAAGGGAAATTTCAAAAAGAGGACAGCGAAATCAGGAATTCGGCAGCTCATTATTTAAAGTCGGATCCATCAGAGATAGCATTGACTGACAGCACTACCATGGGATTGGCAGTACTCTATAATGGACTTAAACTTAAGCCAGGCGATGAAATTCTCACAACTACTCACGATCACTATGCAACGGAAAAATCGCTGGAGTTTGCAGCCGCAAAAGCTGGGACATCTCTAAAAAGGGTTGCCATGTATACTGATCCGTCATTAGCCAACGTAGACGAGATGGTAAGCTCGATAAAAAAAGGATTGACTTCCAAAACAAGAGTTGTTGCAATCACTTATGTCCACTCCAGTACCGGGGTAAAAACTCCGGTGCGGGCGATTGCTGATATGATCAAAGAAGCCAATGCTGGAAGAACCGCATCAGATCGCATCTATCTTTGCGTTGATGGCGTGCATGGTTTTGGAACGGAAGATGTTTCGATGTATGACCTCGGCTGCGATTTTTTTGCAGCAGGAACGCACAAATGGATCTTCGGTCCCAGGGGAACGGGCATTTTGTTCGGAAAGAAAGACGCTTGGGATAAGGTGGCACCCACTATTCCTTCATTTGACATTGAGGCATATGGTGCGTGGCTTGACCAATATCCCGCTGACAAACTCACATTTGGTCAGCTTTGCTCACCGGGCGGGTTTCACTCGTTTGAACATCGGTATGGTTTAAAAGATGCATTTGAATTCCAGCTAAAAATCGGAAAGACAAAAGTGTCTGACCGGACACATACTCTTAGTTCAAAATTGAAAGAGGGACTCTCAAATATTAAGCACATTAAATTGATCACTCCAAAAGATGTGACCCTATCCGCGGGAATCAATTGCTTTGAAGTGGAGGGAATGAAACCGGATGACGCGGTGAAGAAACTCTTGACTAAAGAGATCATTGCAAGCTCATCACCCTACAAAGTAAGTTATGTGCGGTTAACCCCTTCAATCATTAATTCAGAAGAAGAAGTGGATATCTGCCTTAAAGAAGTAGAGAATATTAAGGGATAGGCTAGAAAGTCTAGCCTTTCGAAGACTTCCTTCTTTTTTCTAATTCATCAATATCACCCAAATCTTTTGGGCGATTTGTGTCCTTTTTGATTTTTATCAAGTCGTTGTATCCAATGATCGCAATAGAAACGCCCTCAAGATTAAATATTTTCGCTCGTTTAAAGGCATCGGTGAATTTGGTTTCGCCTTTAACCTGTGGAAGAAATTCGGTTTTTATCCCCAACGCAGGAATTCTTAAGAAGCTTTTTTTTGGATCAAACACATGCTTTTCAAGATCTAGGGTATCTACTCCTAAATCTTTGAATGCTGTTAAAAGATTAAGATAGTTTTCGGTTGTAGGACGATACCAGAAATCAACATCTCCAGTGCTTCTTGGGTATCCATGAGCAATAACAGCAACGCCTCCTATAACTAGATATTCGACCTTATGACGATTTAACTGAGCGCAAATATTTTTATAGGCCTCAATCATTACCATTTACAAGGTGAAGTGTTATCCATTCAATATCTGAGTCATCCTGAAAATCTAAAGCGTCTTGGGGGTTTAATGCTTTAGATAATTCAAGCATGCCGAAAGCAAGCCTTAACCGCTCCTCAAATGTCATCTTACTTTCTTCGACATACTGAAGCTGGTTCATTTCCTCTGGTGTGCAGATAATGGCCTTATCCATGTATTTTTAGATAGTTAAAAATACGAAAAAGTCATAGAATTCTTCTAATCACGTCCGGAAGGCCCTACTTATAATCTGATACTAAAACAAAGAAGCCCCAACTCTCGTCAGGGCTTCTTGCTTCTAAATTCTTACGGCTGATTATTATTCCGCAACAACATTAACTGTAATAGTGTGCTTCAACTCTTTGTGCAAATCAAGGATAGCTATGTAAGCGCCAAGTTGCTTAGGTTGTTCTTTAAATGTTACCTTCTTGCGATCAACATCAAAGCCTTTTGCCTTAAGAATATCCACCACTTGAATAGCGGTAACCGCTCCAAAGATTTTTCCAGACTCACCGGCTTTCGTACCGATTTCAATTGTCAAGTCACCAATCTTGGCGGCCAACGCTTCAGCATCTTGCTTCAGTTTGGCAGCCTTATGAGCAACCTGACGAATGTTTTCAGCTGTCATTCTTTTGTTAGACTCATTGGCTAACATGGCGGAGCCATTAGGAATAAGGAAATTTCTGCCGTAGCCTGCCTTTACCTTAATCGTGTCGTTCTTATAGCCGAGTCCTTGTATATCTTGTTTTAAAATGATTTCCATAATCGCTAAGTCTAAAGGTTATTTTAATGCATCTCCAACGTAAGGCAAGAAGGCCAGGTGACGCGCTCTTTTAACAGCTTGCGCTACTTTGTTTTGAAACTTCCAGCTGTTGCCGGTCAGTCTGCGTGGAAGAAGCTTGCCTTGTTCATTTACAAACTTCATCAGAAAGTCAGGATCTTTGTAATCAATGTACTTGATCCCGTTCTTTTTAAAGCGGCAGTATTTAGGTTTAATCTCTGCCCGCTTAATGGGTTCGTTCATCAGTGTCATGCTTTTACTTCCTCCCTTTTAGTGGTTACTGTTTTCTTGCCTTTGTTAAATTCGCCTTTGCGTCTGCGGGTGTTGTACAAAATAGAATGCTTATCTAACACAGTGGTTAGAAAACGCATGACCGATTCGTCTCGCCTGAATTCAGTTTCCAATAGGTGGATTGTCTCCGGAGCTGCCGCAAATTCAAGAAGGTTATAGAACCCGGTTGACTTATTCTGAATGGGATAGGCCATTCTCTTAAGTCCCCATTGTTCAATGTTGATCACATCAGCTTTCGCTTTCTTCAACACCTTCACGAATTTCTCGACAGTATCCTTTGCCTGGTCATCAGACAAAACGGGATTTAAAATGAATACCGTCTCGTAGTTTTTCATGATTTATTTAGTTGTTTTTAAAATGAGGGTGCAAATATAGCAAAAGGATCATAATTGAGCACTTTTTGTTTGAGATAAGGATAGAATTATCGGCTCCTGAACCCAATCCTAAAAGTATTGCATTCTGGGCTATTAAGGGGTATTTTTAAGGAAATTGAAACAATTTTTCACCTTGGTCAACGCTCAGAATCTCCAAACACTCGGATTTTTCCTCGTTTTGACGGTCCCTTTGGCCTGCTCGAAAAAGGAACAAGATATATCCAAGATCGATTACAGTACCCAGGTTAAACCGATTATCAATAAACATTGTATCGCCTGCCATGGTGGAGTCAAGCGTCAGGCTGACTTTAGCTTGTTGTTCCGGCAGGATGCACTGGATACCACCGAGTCTGGGAAACCGGTTATTATTCCGGGTGATGCGCACAGCGAACTGATCAGAAGGATTTCTTCTGATGATCCTGAAGAAAGAATGCCCTACAAAGAAGAAGCACTCAGCGCAGAAGAGATTACTATTCTTAGCGATTGGATTAAACAGGGAGCACCCTGGGGCGATCATTGGGCTTATGTGGCACCTAAAAAAGTGGAAGTGCCAAAGCCACGCACGTTACTATCCGGTTTCTGGTTTGAAGATAGTTGGCCTGAAAACGACATTGATTATTTCATCCAGGAAAAGCAATTGGCGTTGGCGCTAAAGCCATCCCCGGAAGTGGATAAACCCACACTCATCAGGCGCGCATCCCTTGATCTGGTTGGATTGCCCCCGACTGAAAAACAGGTAAAAAAATTTTTGGAGGATGAAAGCGAGGAAGCATATGAAAAACTCATTAATGAACTTATGGCGTCACCTGAATTTGGTGAAAAGTGGGCCTCATGGTGGCTGGATATGGCACGATATTCAGACACGCGTGGTTATGAAAAAGACGCCTCTCGCAATATATGGCGCTATCGTGATTGGGTGATCAAGGCATTAAATGAAGACAAACCCTTTGATCAATTTACCATTGAACAACTGGCAGGTGATTTATTGCCAAACCCGACAGATGATCAGAGGATCGCCACAGGATTTCATCGCAATACGATGAATAACGATGAAGGCGGAACCCTCGATGAAGAGTATCGGGTGGCAGCAGTAATTGACCGCGTGAATACATCCTGGGCAGTATGGCAAAGTACAACAATGGGCTGCGTACAATGTCACAGTCATCCCTATGATCCTTTTCGACATGAAGAATATTACAAGTCTTTGGCTTTCTTCAATAATACCCGTGACGAGGACACACCTGGGGAACATCCTACCTTAAGGATTTACAAACAAGAAGATCAAGTAAAATTGAATGACATCAAAGCCTGGGTGAGGAAGTATTCAACTCCCGAAAAAGATATAGAAATAACCAACTTTTTAAGAACGCTCGAACCAAAAATTCATGCCCACAATTGTGATCAGTTTATCAATGGCGCGTTGGTGGATACAAAATTTCTGGGCATCCGGCATGGAGGAAGCGTGAGGCTTAAGGCTACTAACCTGGACAACAAAACGAATATTCTATTTCATTACTGGATGAGTAAGCCGGGAGGATCAATTGAAATCAGGAGGGATAAACTGGAGGGAGAGGCGATCGCTCGGGTAAGACTGGATACGACAGGAAGAAATCAGATGACCATTGCGGTCCCGTTAAAACAAACATCGGGTAAGCACGATCTGTATTTTGTTTTTTATAATTCAAAATTAAAACCGGATGAATCGGTCTGTGGTGTGGAGTGGTTCACTTTCCGCGATGACCTGCCGGGAAAAGACCGGCCGGATTTCAAAATTGTAGAAGAGGAATTTTATCAGGTGTTAAATGCAAGAGTTGAGGATACACCGGTAATGGTTGAAAGTGACCAGGACCTTTTCCGTGAAACCAGAATTTTCGAACGTGGCAATTGGATGATGAGAGGTGACCTCGTAACCCCTGACGTACCGAAATCCCTGAACCCTCTAGGAAAAGACATGCCGCGTAACAGGCTCGGGTTTGCACGGTGGCTGGTGGCGAAAGATAATCCTCTCACCGGACGAACTGTTGTGAATCAGGTGTGGGAACAAATCTTTGGAAATGGAATCGTGGAGACCCTGGAAGATTTTGGAACGCAAGGCGCACTTCCTTCGCATCCGGAATTGCTCGATTGGCTTGCGCTTCGTTTTACAATTGATCATCAGTGGAGTTTGAAGAAACTCATTCGGGATGTGATGTTGTCGGCAACCTACCGTCAGGACTCCAGAGTCACAAAAGAGTTGCTGGAGAATGATCTTTCAAATAAGTGGTTGACCCGCGGTCCGCGAATTCGCTTGTCTGCAGAGCAAGTACGTGATCAGGCCCTGGCCGTGAGTGGATTGCTAAGTAAAAAAATGTATGGTCGACCTGTTATGCCATTTCAGCCGGAAGGTGTTTGGCAGGTGGTATATAACGATGATCGCTGGGAGACGAGTAAAGGTGAAGACCGTTACCGCAGAGGTATTTATACCTTTCAAAAACGAACGAGTCCGTATCCTTCTATGATATCTTTTGATGGATCGAGCCGTGAGGTGTGCACGATTCGCAGAATTCGAACCAATACCCCGCTTCAGGCCCTGGTAACGTTAAATGATCCTGTATACATGGATGCCGCTCGTGCCCTGGCAAGTAAGATGATGAAGGCAGGCAACACGACAGAGGAAAGAATAAGTTCGGGTTATCAAGCGGCACTATTTCATTCCATTTCAGAACGGAAATTAGCTGTCTTAACTACCTTGTACAACGATGCAGTTGATCAGTATAAAAAAGATAACAAGGCGGCTCAGCATCTATTGAAAACTGAAAACGCGCAACCCGAAGCGGCTGCCATGACCATCGTGGCAAATGCCATATTGAATTTAGATGAGTTTATAACCAAAGAATGACCATGGAAAAGACGTACAAGAATTGTCAATCCTGCGGCATGCCGATGAAACGGGATGAAGAGGGTGGCGGTACAAATGAAGATGGTTCCAAAAGCCTGATGTATTGTTCAAAGTGTTATCAGCTGGGAAGGTTCACTCAACCTGACCTGACCATTGATCAGATGCAAACATTGGTAAAAGGAAAGCTGAGGGAGTTTGGCTTTCCAGGAATTATTGCCGGTCTTTTTACAAAACACATTCCGAAACTTGAACGGTGGAGGGCCCAAAAATGAATCGGAAAGATTATTCTAAGCTTCAGTCTTTTTCAAGGAGATATTTTCTTAAGGAGAGCGCCATGGGGTTGGGGTCTTTAGCATTGGGTTCACTTCTCGGATCTTGTTCGCCAAAGAGTGGCAGCTTAGAAAGACTGCTTGACCCCTTGTCGCCACGACCTCCTCATTTTCCAGGCAAGGCTAAGAGTGTTATTTATCTGCACATGGCAGGGTCTCCTTCGCAGCTGGAATTGTTTGACTACAAACCCGAATTAGCAAAGCTACATGATCAGGATTGTCCACCTTCGTTACTTGAAGGAAAGCAGTTTGCCTTTATTCGGGGCGTGCCTAAAATGCTGGGGCCCCAGGCAATTTTTAAACAACATGGTGAATCCCGTGCATGGATTTCGGATAACCTTCCGCATTTCAGCACAATTGCCGATGAAGTATCTTTTTTGAAAGCAGTCACCACCGATCAATTCAATCATGCACCTGCTCAACTTTTTATGCATACCGGAGCCCCACGGCTTGGCAGACCAAGCATTGGATCGTGGGTTACCTATGGGTTGGGCTCTGAAAACGCTAACCTTCCCGGATTTGTAGTATTGACTTCCGGAGGGAAAACTCCTGATGCAGGCAAAAGTGTATGGGGCAGCGGTTTTCTTCCTTCAATCTATCAGGGTGTTCAATGCAGGTCCGAAGGGGACCCGGTGCTCTACATCACCGACCCAGTTGGAATCAGTCGTGATTTGAAAAAGAAAACAATTGATGCCATTAATGAGGTCAATCAACAGCATTATGAAGAGTTTCAAGATCCCGAGACCTTGACGCGCATCAATCAATATGAATTGGCGTACCGCATGCAGATATCCGTTCCTGAAGTGATGAACATCAATAAGGAGCCAGCGTATATCCATGAACTATACGGAACAAATCCGGGGAAGACTTCATTCGCCAACAACTGTTTGCTGGCGCGAAAGCTGGTGGAACAAGGAGTACGTTTTGTACAACTTTTTGACTGGGGATGGGATAGTCATGGTACCGATAAGGATAATGCGCTCGATCTTGGTTTTAGAAATAAATGCCGTGAAATAGACCGGTCAATGACCGCCCTCATTCTGGATTTAAAGCAGCGGGGATTGCTGGAACAAACACTTGTAGTGTGGGGAGGAGAGTTTGGCAGAACGCCCATGCAGGAAAACCGGGAGAATAAAAAGATGCCGTTTTATGGCCGCGATCATCATGTGGAAGCCTTTACAATGTGGATGGCAGGAGGTGGCATCAAGAAAGGAGGTAGCTGGGGCGAGACGGATGAAATCGGATATGCGGCTGTAAAGGGAAAGACTTCCGTGCACGATGTACAAGCCACTCTTCTTAACCAGCTTGGCTTCGATCATGAAAAACTGACACATCATTTTCAGGGTAGGCCTTTTCGGTTGACGGATGTTTCAGGGAAAGTGATTAGTGAAATTGTAGCGTAAGACACATGGAGTTAGACATTACTTCTATTCTTGGTCGCTTTCACCCGGTCCTGGTTCATCTGCCTATTGGAATTTTACTGCTGGCTTTTTTATTTACGCTGTTATCCCGAACCAAACGCTACAAAAAATTAAAGCCTGCTGTCCGCACTTCACTTTTTTACGGAATGGTATCGGCCGTAATTGCAGCGGCAAGTGGTTATTATCTATCCCTTGGGGAGGACTATGACGAGCAACTTCTTATGCAACACAAGTGGATGGGTTTTGCTACCACGGGACTGGCTGTTGTAACATATCTGTTCAGTCGAAAATCTTTTTTACTCGCTGGGAATGACAGGAGACAAGTGGTAACGGTTTTATTTTTTCCATTAGTGATCGTGCTTACACTTACCGGGCATCTGGGCGGATCTCTCACATATGGTGAAGATTTTCTTTTTGAATCCTCAGCCAGATTGGAAATACCTGATTCAGTTAAAATGCAAAGCAGAAAACGTGTAGTGGCGAATGTGGAGGAGGCGAAAGTATACGATGATATCATTAAACCGTTGCTGGAAGAGAAATGCTACAAGTGCCATAGCTCGAAAAAGCAAAAGGGTCAGTTGCGATTGGATGCCACTGACCTGATTCAAAAAGGAGGGAAGCATGGTGAGGTTTTCGTTGCCGGTGATCCGGCAGAAAGTGAACTCTTCAAGCGAATTACGTTCTCTATTGAAATGAAAGAACACATGCCTCCCCGCAGGGAATCTCAACTCACGGATATGGAAATTGAACTTATCAGATGGTGGATAACAGAAGGCGCATCTTTTGATAAACAGGTGAAGCAACTTCCCCTACTGGATGAGTTGAACGAGTATCTAAAAACGTTATCATCACCGACACCACAAAGTTGGGTTCCAGGAACTGTGGTGGGGCCTCCCGATAAATCGGCTATCGAAGAATTGCAGTCATCGGGGATTGCCCTCGTACCGGTAGAAGTCAATTCAAATTATGTGTCAGTAAGTTTTGCCGGTAAAAAAGGCATTGATGAAAGTGATTTAAAACTATTAAAATTACTGGCGGAGCAAATCATTGAATTAAACCTGGCTTGGACATCTGTGTCGGATGACCAGTTGGCAGTGATTTCTGAGCTAAAGGCCGTCAGGCGGCTACATTTGGAGCACACTGAAGTAACGGATCTGGGAGTCACTCACCTGAAGTCATGCGAAAATCTTGTATACCTCAACCTGGTAGATACAAAAATCAGCAATGACGCTTTAGCTACAGTGACGGAAATGAAATCGCTGAAAGAGCTCTATGTTTTTAATACCCGTGTTACTAAGGCTGGGTTGCTCATGTTGAATCCTCAAATTAAAGTGGACACTGGCCGTTACCAGCTTCAAAAACTTGTGACCGATACATTAGTATATAGGGCAAAATAGAGTGCTTAAAGCAATGGGTCTAAGTCATAATGATTATACCTCATACTTGTCCCCGATCACTTCACTGCGAACTGCATGCTTCCCATGGTATACCCATCGGTGAAGATGTCAACCGTGTAATTTCCTGAAGGATAGTCAGAACCTTTCTCATACATGTAAGTCAGCTTTTGCTGCGAATTGTCAAAGAGAATGTCCTGGGCGGCAGTATAAAACTCTTCTTTTCCATTAAGAATAAAAGTGCCCGATCCCTTGGCGACATCAAAAATGACTTGCCCATTCTCATCCGTCACACGGATAATGATTTTCTTACCTTCAATGGGTGCCACCTTGTTGTCGGCAATGGTAAACTCCACCTTTAACTTTTCAAGTTGGCGGTTCTTAAAAGGAGATTCACGCTCTTTTCCCTTTGAATTGAGCGCTCTCACGGCAACATTTTCAACTTTCAACTGAGAGGCGATGGCTACTTTATTAATGAGCTCTTCCTTGTTCCTGGCCAGTTGGTTGATGGAGTCATTCAGCACGTTCTTCTGCGTTTTAAGAGACTTGTTTTCTGAATATAGTTCCTTGTTAACAGACTTGAGTTTTTCAAGTTCTTCATCTTTGATCTTCAGTAGTTCTTCATAGCCCTCTACTCTGTCTTGTAATTGCTGAATTTCTTTTGCGGAACGAGTCGTGCTTCTTTTTAATTGAGCATCCACTTCTGCCTTTGCTTTTTGAAGATCGGAAATATCACCTCCGAGCTTTTCGATCTCGGTTATTTTTTGGTCAAGTTCCAGTTTGATCTCATTCAGCCGCTGCATGGTGGTGGCTAAATTTTCCTCTGTGGTATCGATTTGCACTGTTTTTTCTACATCTCGCTGATAGTCAAGATAGATCTTAATGCTTTGGATAATCACGATGATGGAAAGCAAAGCGATGATAATAGCTGCCTTGTTACCTGATTTAGTGGGTGTGGGTTCGCTCATGAAATTGCTTCAAAATGTAAAAATAGAGTTTATTTTAATGTGTTACAGTGACCACACATAATGCTGCCGGTTTAGGTCCGGGTCAAAGAATAGAATACCACATCGGAATAAATCAATACTACCGTATACCAGTTGACTTGCCCGCAATTCATTCCAGGCCCGTTCCATTTCCTCAGACCAATGAATGTCATCAAGGACAACAATGCTTTTCTCGTTTAGCCGTCTCATCATAAGATTAAAATAAAGCAGGGTGGGAGCGTACTGATGATTAGCATCCATTAAAACAAAATTAATCTTAGCTGGATTTTGCACAAATTCGGGCAGAGTAGAATTGATATTACCTTCTATAAGCTCGATATTGTTTTTATCGAAATATTCGAAATTAGTTAAAGCAACATCGGCCAGCGAATGACTCCCCTCAAAGGTAGTAACCTGACTATCCTCATTCATGGCGAGGTACAAACTGGTGATACCCAGGGAGGTTCCCAATTCAACAATGTTTGTGGCTTTCAGATACCGGATGATGTTGTGATAGAGCCGGGCATATTTAAAGGGAGTAAGGTTGGTGTTGGCGATATCCATTAATTTTCGTTTGGAGCCGGATAACTTTTGAGAACCGGCACCCAGATCCGCTACGGCAATTTCAGACGTATTAATCAGAAGATTGGATCTTAGTTTTTCGATTTCACTAAAGCGGTCAGGGCCCTCTTTATTCTGAATCACTTTCGTATAAAAATCATAAAAGAAAGGAGAGTGGATAGAATGTTGATCAACGACAGTAAGCCAATGTTTGGCAAAGGCTTTCAGTTGGTAAAAATTGGCCACAGAAGTGTTAATGAATGAAAATCGAAATTAAGGATTTAAACCTATCACTCGGTTCTAAAATCGACAGAAGGTATTGGAATTTGAGGTATTAATTGAGCCGGATAGGGGCAACCATAATAAACTCCGGAATTTTCACTTCAAACTTGGATCCATCTACTATTCGCTCCATCTCATACGTGCCTACCATTTTACCGATCCCGGATTTTAAGTTGCAACCTGAAACATACTGATGGGTTTGGCCGGGCTCAAGTACAGGCTGTTGTCCCACTACACCATCACCTTCCACCTCTCTCTGAATAAAGGCAGCATCGTGGATATGCCAATGCCTGCGCATAAGCTGAATGGTAAATTCGCTTTGGTTTTCAATGGTAATGCGGTAGGTGAAAACATAGTGATATTGACTCGGACTGGAATACGAAGGTTGATATTCCGTCTCTACACTTACCTTTACACCCTTGGTTATTTCAGCAATCATCCTTTCAAAAATATCATTTTTTTTTATTTTATACGGAAGATGGAGCGTTTGTTCATTATAAATGTAAAGGTATGGCCATAGATGTCAAAATAGAGCAGGCCTGGAAGGAGAAACTACGTGGGGAATTTGAAAAGGCGTATTTTCAAGAGCTTACAGGGTTTATCAAGCAGGAATATCGTACACAGACAATCTATCCTCCCGGAAAAGAAATTTTCAGGGCCTTCGATTGTTGCGATTTTAACGACTTAAAAGTGGTGATTATTGGACAGGATCCTTATCACGGACCGGGGCAAGCCAATGGGTTGTGCTTCTCCGTCCGCGATGGAATCCGGATGCCGCCTTCACTTCTTAATATATTTAAAGAGATACAAAACGACCTGAGCAAACCGATTCCGCAATCCGGTGATCTGGAACGATGGGCGAAGCAGGGTGTGCTGCTATTGAATGCGACATTAACCGTACGGTCTTCCGTGCCGGGTTCACATCAATACAAAGGATGGGAATCCTTTACCGATGCGGTCATTAAAAAGATTTCAAATGAAAAGGACCATGTGGTCTTTATGTTGTGGGGCGCCTATGCCCAACAGAAAGGAGAGCTCATTGATCGGTCAAAGCATTATGTGCTGATGTCAGCGCATCCTTCTCCTTTCTCAGCCAACCGTGGCTTTTTTGGATGTAAACATTTTAGCAAAGCCAATGACTATCTAAAGAGCAAAGGACTGAAGGAGATTGAATGGTGAAGAGCAGTAGGCAGTATGCAAGGGGCAGTAGGCAAAGTTTGGAGAATGGTTGCCTATTGTATTTTGCCTACTGCCTACTGTTTATCGAATCAGCATAAAGAACCTACTCCACCTGATTTTATTAATAAAGTTCGCATACTTATTAATCGAGAGCCATACAAAAAAAGCTTTACCCACAATGTGATCTTCCGGAACAAATCCCCAATACCTGGAGTCAAGTGAATTGTGACGATTGTCCCCCATCATAAAGTAATAGTTTTGCTTGAAGGTATACTCGGTCACTTCCTTGCCATCAATGATAAGCTTTCCGTTTTCGATTCTTACATCATTGTTGTGATCGTAATCCCGAATGGTTCCACCATAGGTAGCCAAAGTCGAATCATTGATAATGATGTTCATCCCTTTTTTCGGGATGGTAAGCGGACCATAATTATCTCCGTTCCAGGGGGTAAATTGTATACCTGGGAAAATGCGCATATCCGGGCCATCGTGTGTACGATAATCGTCATCAATAGAAACGATATAAGGCACCGATTTTAATTCTTCAACCTTTTCCCTGGTCAGAAACATTTGATAGATCACATTCTGTTCTGGCCGTCCCAAAAAATGGTAATCATCAAGATCAATCCCAAGCTTCATAAGGTTACGTTCATTTATCTCGTCTTTTGCCGTCACCAGATAACTGAATTGCAATCCGTTTGGATTTTGAATGGGTTGCCCATTGGCAAAAAGCTGTCGCTCTTTCACTTCCAGCACGTCCCCGGGAATGCCTACACACCTTTTGATGTAGTTGGTCTTCAGATCAACGGGATAGCTTTTTCCATCGTTCAACTCTTTTGGAGGCACATTGAAAACCACGACATCTTCACGTTTTATGCTGCTGATTCCTGGAAGTCTATATTGCGGAAGTTGAATCCACTCCAGGTAGGAAGGGATCTCGGTGAACCATATTTTTTGGTGCGTCAGCGGAATTTGTAGAATGGTCTTTGGGGTACGCGTTCCATAATGAAATTTGCTCACAAATAGAAAATCACCAACCAGCATTGAATTTTCCATCGAAGGAGTTGGAATTGTGTAGGCTTCCATGATAAGCCATCGGATCAGCGTTGCGGCCACGACTGCAAAGACAATTGCATCGGCCCATTCCTTTACCAATCCCTTCGGCTTTTGTTCTTCTTCTTTTTTCGGCTTTTTCTCCCAGAATTTCCAATTCATAAGTATTCAGTAATCAAATTTTTAGTAAAGACCCGCAAAGAAACAGAAAATATTGGTTTGCTCAGCTTAACTTGACTCATGTCAGATTATTTTCGTTCGCGCATCGGGTATAAAGTTCCCCTCTCCATTTGGAGAGGGGAGCACAAATCGTTCTGCACTAAGCTTTTGGAAGGGGTGAGGTGAAAAAATCATCCATGCCTAAAACACCTTTTTTGTCTTTCAGCCATTCAGCAACCATCACAGCTCCAAGGGCAAAGCCCTGACGGGAATGGGCAGTGTGGGTTAATTCAATATCATCAATGGCTGAGCTATACCGCACTGTATGAGTGCCTGGGGCGGGGTCAATTCTAAATGAGTTTATAACAAGCGTTTCGGGTTCTACGGTAGGCTGTGTACCCCATTCTTTTAGGTGTGGTAAATTCTTAATAATTCCTTCTGCCAGCGTAATAGCCGTACCACTGGGTGCATCCTTCTTCTGTGTATGATGAGTTTCATCCAGTGACACCCTGTACTCCGGGTGCCCCTTCATCAGTTTGGCCAGATAGTCATTCACCTTAAATAAGATATTCACACTAAGACTAAAATTAGAAGCGTAAAAGAGAGTACCATTATGGTGAAGACAATAGTGCTCCACTTCATCTTTCCTGGCAAGCCAACCTGTGGTGCCACATACAATGGGAATACCCTGATCGATACTAAACATTATGTTATCAACGGCTGACTCGGGCATGGAAAATTCAATGGCAACGTCCGGTCGGATTGTAAGTGTAAGAGATTTGCGTTCATCTTCTGTATCCACCCTGGCGACTAGGGTATGACCACGTTCGAGTGCGATTGCTTCTATCGCTTTACCCATCTTTCCGTAGCCGAGTAGAAGTATGTTCATCTTTAGAATCTGAAAGTTAAGGAAAGGCCCGAGCTTCGGCCAGTAAATGGATCGCTCCGGAAAGAAGGTTCTAATCGAACCTGCATCTGTGGATTAAGGTCGAATTCCTTTAAATGTGCATCAACATGCGCTTCCACCATTTGGAGGATATACCAAAGGCCGGTAAGGGCGGTAAAAAAATCGCGCTGGCGTCTGGTGGTGTTGATGACACTCCTGAGTTGATCTTCTGTATACCCGGAAGGCGAGGTTGTACTTCCGGGCTCATTGAGAATGGAGAACAGTTCACTCTTATATTTATTGTACTCTCCCTGGTAAAAGCTTATTACGTAAATAGTGGTGGCAAAGCCACCATACACAAGGGGTAATTTCCAATACCTTTTATTGTAGGCCTGACCCGCTCCAGGAAGGATAGCCGAATAGAGAAGCGCTTTCCTCGGATCAAATCTCTTGCTGTAGCTTTCTATCGGAATTATTTTTTTTCCTGCACTAGGTTGAAGTATGCCGGGTGCAGTAGTTTGAATAGTATCAGATTCTTCCGTTACCTCTTGTGCCAGACATACAGAGTTTAAAAATAAAAACAATAGGAGGAGTGAAGTTCTGTGCAAGATAATGGCATTCTCAAATTTGATAACATAAAGCGCAAAGCCTGAAGCCACTACGTTGAATAAATAAAGTACCGTATTATTCACAAAATTCCCAGTATAGACAGCAAGGAGTACCAAAAAATGTTTTACAACTTCAGAATATCAATCAAACGGTTGAGATCTTCTACAGAAAGAAAGGGAATCCTGATCTCGCCCTTTTTGCCATCACTCTTAACACTAACTTTCGTGCCAAAGTGCGAGGAGAGCTTGGCCTGCAGTTGAGAAATCTCTTTTACCGGGTGCTGCGATCCCGTAGGTGGCCTGGTAATCCCAGCATCTCCCCTGCCAGCAGCCAACTGCCGGGTTAATTCCTCTACTTTTCTAACCGAAAGATCTTCAGAAATGATCTTCTTAAAAATGTAAAGCTGCGTCTCTGAGTTTTCAATGCTGATGATGGCACGGGCGTGTCCCATGGAAAGCCGGTTGTCGCGCAGTGCAATTTGTATGTCGGGTGGAAGCTTTAACAGACGCAAATAATTGGTAACGGTCGACCTGTTTTTGCCAACTCGTTCGCCCAATTCCTCCTGCTTCAGATGACATTCGGTAATGAGCCGATGATAGCTTAATGAAATTTCAATCGGATTAAGATTTTCACGTTGTATGTTTTCAATCAAGGCCATCTCGAGCATCTGCTGGTCATTGGCCAGGCGAACATAAGCAGGTATGGTGGCCAGACCGGCAAGTCGCGAGGCCTGGTAGCGCCTTTCACCGGTGATGAGCTGATACTGGTTGCGTGCAAGTTTTCGCACCGTGATCGGCTGAATAATACCGTGAACCTTGATGGACGTGGCTAACTCATTCAGCGCCTCCTGATCAAAATGTTGACGTGGCTGAAAAGGGTTTACTTCGATATCAACAATCAATAGCTCTGACATGCCACCCGTATGGGAGGCAGGAGCTGCTTCATCTAATTTGTCTGTATCAGGGGTATCACTTAACAAGGATTTTAATCCTCTCCCCAATGCTATTTTTTTACTCATTTCGACATTCCATTTTTATCCAAAATCTCATGCGCCAGGTTAAGATAACTAATAGCGCCTTTACTTTCTGCGTCATGTACAATCACCGGCAGGCCAAAACTGGGGGCTTCACTTAACTTAACATTTCTCGGTACAATGGTTTTGAACGCAATACTTTTAAAATGCGTCCGCACTTCTTCCACCACCTGATTGCCCAACGAAGTTCTGGAATCGTAGAGGGTAAGAAGGATACCTTCAATCTCAAGATTAGGATTAAGTCTCGTTTGAATGATTTTAATGGTATTCAAAAGTTTACCCAGACCTTCAAGTGCAAAGTATTCGCACTGAACCGGAATGATCAAAGAATCTGCCGCGGTCAAAGAGTTGATTGTGATGAGGCCTAAAGAAGGTGAGCAATCGATAATGATAAAATCATAATCATTCTTGATTTTGTAAAGGGCATCACGCATTTTTTCTTCCCTGCGTTCGATGTTGACCATCTCCACTTCCGCTCCCACTAAATCTATATGCGAGGGAAGAATATTCAAAAAGGCAAGATCATTCTTTACAATGGCCTCTTTGGGATGAACTCCATCCACCATACACTCGTAAATGCTAAGCTTTACTTCTTTTGGATTCAATCCCAGCCCTGAGGTTGAGTTTGCCTGTGGGTCGGCATCCACCAATAAGGTTTTGTATTCCAGCACTGCCAGACTGGCGGCCAGGTTAATAGCCGATGTGGTTTTTCCGACTCCCCCTTTTTGGTTTGCTATCGCAATAATTTTACCCATCCTGATACAGTCATTGTTTAAAGAGTTCACCAATTCCATCACCCCGCTTAGGTTTTATAGCGTGCTGAATGGGAGTAGGGATTGCAAATATACAGTTATCAGGTCACCGTGGAACATGCGTGGAACGTTACTTATCCACCGGTTGTCAACAGGCTTGTGAACAATTAGGCATTACCAATTTGAAAAGGCGTCATATAATAAACCAAAAACAGCCCATATCAACTTAAACCTTAAAATTTGAGTCTACTGGGATTCTGATAAGATAAAAGTTGACCTTATAAGCTTTGGTTGTTAAACTATTATATTTGTAACGGTAAACGTTACAGTTCATGATTGAATCTTTTCGCAGTAAAGAACTGAAGAAGTTCTATGAGAAAGGTGTTCGTTCAGGATTAAATCAGTCACATGTTTCAAGAATACGGAGGATATTGACCCAGTTGGATGCGGCCGTTGATATTCATGACTTGGAAGAACCCTCATTTGGAATGCATGCATTGCACGGAGAGTTAAAAGGTTTCTGGGCAAAGGAAGTAAATGGTAACTGGCGGATTATTTTCAGAATTGAAAACGGCCATGTGTACGAAGTTGATTATGTAGATTATCATTAATACTATGATGTACAATCCTTGCCATCCCGGAGAAATATTATGGGAAGATTATCTTAAACCCTTAAATATTTCAATAACCGAATTTGCAAAGCAAATTGGGGTCTCACGAAAAGTTCTATCTGAGGTAGTAAACGAAAAAGCGGGCATAAGTCCTGTTATGTCTCTTCGTCTTTCCAAAGCCCTTAATAAGTCACCCCAGTTTTGGCTGACGATGCAAATGAACTATGATTTGTTTCACGTTCGAAAGAAATCACGAAAAGCGATTCAGGCAGTGCGAAGTGTTCGTTGGAAAACGGACAATCCAAAAACTGCAGCCTGATATAAAGGGTAGATGTCATTAAAGTCCTTAGAACATGCAGGAGTAAATCGCCCCAATAGACAAATTGACAATCCCATTCTCTTGTTGAGAAGTGAGGGCCTGCCGGGCGAGATGAAGTATTTAAACCGAATAAATGAGCGAAGCATAACTTGATAGCCTTACCCTCCCTTCTCCTTGTGGAGAAGGGTCGGGAATGAGGTCATTTCTTCTTCCTCCTGGCCTCCTCACTCGCCTTCATAGCCTGCTCTAATTTGCTCATAAAACCGGACTTCTTCCCGCCTGCTGCGGCACTGGCTTCCATCTTCTTTTTATGATCGTTCATAACCGCTATGATTTTGTCTTCATCCACAAACCGTTTGATGATAGCCTGCTGGGCAAACGTGACCAGGTTTGAAACGAAGTAGTAAAAGCTAAGGCCTGCCGAAAAGTTATTTAGGACAAACATGAAAATGATCGGCATGATGTACCCCATCGACTTCATGGGTCCTTGTACCGAACTGATCTGATTATTTTGCCAGGTATAAATGAGCGTAGATACCGTCATGAGTATGACAAATAAACTGACGTGAGCGCCATAAAAGGGTATGGTAAACGGCAAGGTGGCGATGGAATCATAAGTCGACAAATCCTCAGCCCATAAAAACGGTTGTTGCCGCAGTTGAATGGCCATAGGGAAAAACCAAAACATAGAGAACAGAATTGGCATTTGAAGAAGCAGGGGAATACATCCGCTGAAAGGATTGACTCCTGCCTGCTGATAAAGTTTCATCTGGTCCTGCTGGTTCTGAGTCATGTTATCGCCATTCTTCTCCTTGATCAGATCAAGCTCTGGTTTTAGCAATTTCATCTTGGCCATTCCCAAATAAGATTTATACGAGAGGGGCAGCAGCAGGATTTTAACAAACAATACCAACAGCACGATGATGATGCCGTAGTTGCCAATGAAACGTTCCAGAAATTGAAAAACAGGAATGAGCATGTACTTGGTGATCCACAACATAGGTGGCCAGCCAAAACTTAAATTTTTAGAAAACCCTTCCGTTACGTCTGATATAATATCATAATCATTCGGACCGAAGTAATAAATAAACTCTGCGCCAGCGGCAACATCCGCTACCGGAATGAAGAGCTTCACACTGGACTCTTTTACAATGGCAGAGTCAGCCACATTGGCAACCGTACTAACATCACCACCCACAAAATATTTCTTAGCAATAATGGAGTTGATAAAGAACTTCTGGCGGACCGCCACCCATTTAATGGGGTTGGCCAGCGCATCGGTCTCCAGGTCAGTCGAGGTTTCCGACAGACCATCAAACTCACCACTTGCCAGGTAATAATTTACGGTGGTCTTAGTGCGACTGTCAACAATATCTTTTTCCTGGAGTGGAATTTTATCATTCCAAAGCAACGATACGTTTTGTCCCGTAAGGGCCAGTCCGGTTGCAGTAAGTTTGTATCCTATTTTGAATCCAGCTTCCGGTATTTTATAGGTGTGTTGGATAGAGGCTTGGTTCGAAATTTTTGAAGTAAAAGTCAAGATCGTAGTATCACCTGCTTTTCGCTGAGTTGCAGTGTAGTAAAGTTTGGTCAAATCAACATCTTTGCCTTCATACTGTGTTATGATGGAAGAGGCATGAGTGGCTGGTGAGATGAGCAGCAATGGTTTTTTGGAATAGGTCTTAAAATTTCGCAATTCTAATTCCTTGATAATGGCTCCGTGGTTGGAAAAGGTAATGGCCAGATCAGTGGTCTCAATGAGTGTTGTTTTTTCATCACCATTCAATAAAGAAGATAAGTTTCCATATTGCGTAAGAAGTGCGCTGTCAGCCTTACTCTGATTTTGTAGTTGGGCCGAAGCATTCTCGCGGCTCGCAGAATCACGGTCCTCGGTTGTGACGGGTATTGGCTTCACCGTCTCAGGTTTAGGGCCGAAGTACGTAAAGTAAATGAGTAATAAAGCTGCTATCAATGTCAGGCCTATGGCCGAATTCCTATCCATGTTCTAATTTACGATTAACGATTTCTGATTTCCCAACCACTTACTTCTTACTACTTTCCTATTACCGCTTCCCCTTATACTGCATAGCCGCCTCTACAAACTTTACAAAAAGCGGATGAGGATTAAGCACAGTGCTTTTCAACTCCGGATGATATTGGACCCCCACAAACCAAGGATGATCTTTTAGTTCGACAATCTCAACAAGACCTGAATCGGGATTAACACCCGTGCCTTTCAACCCAGCTTCCTCCATTTGTTCCAGGTACTTGTTGTTAAGTTCATACCGGTGACGGTGTCGTTCCTGAATTAGTGTATCGCCATAAATATGATGGGCCTTTGATCCCTTTTTGATTTTGCAGGCATAAGAACCTAACCTCATCGTGCCTCCTTTGTTAATGATTTTCTTTTGCTCCTCCATCATATCAATCACCGGATGCTTTGTCTTGGGGTTGAGCTCGGTTGAACTGGCATCCAAACCCAAAACGTTGCGGGCAAACTCCACCACCGCACATTGCATACCCAGGCAAATTCCGAGAAAGGGTATTTTATGTTCACGCACATATTTGATGGCTTCAATTTTTCCCTCCAGTCCGCGCTCGCCAAAACCGGGGGCAACCAGTATGGCATCCAGCGACCCAATATTTTGTTCCACAGTGTCTTTATAAATTTCTTCTGATGAAATCCATTCCAGGTTAACCTTGCAATCGTTTTGTGAACCTGCATGTATAAAAGACTCGGCAATGGATTTATACGCATCTGGCAGCGAAACATATTTTCCAACCAGACCAATCGTAACTTCGTTGACTGGGTTTTTAAGTTTACCCAAAAAAACTTTCCACTGTTCAAGGTCAGGTTCTTGTTTCGTGGTCACTTTAAGTTTTGAAAGGACCCTCTCATCCAATTTTTCCTTGCGCATCAAGAGCGGTACATCATAGATGGTGTCAGCATCGATTGCTTCGATGACCGAGTTCAGATTTACGTTGCAGAACAGCGCCAGTTTTTTCCGGATCTCCATGGAAAGCGGATGCTCCGTACGGCAGACTAATATATCAGGTTGAATGCCATAGGAGAGAAGTTCTTTAACCGAGTGCTGCGTGGGTTTTGTTTTTAATTCCTTGGCTGCACTTAAATAGGGGATGAGGGTGAGGTGAATCACCAATGCATGAGAAGAACCGAAGTCCCAACGCACCTGGCGAACAGCTTCTACAAAAGGAAGAGACTCGATATCTCCAACGGAGCCTCCGATCTCGGTAATGATAAAATCATATTGGCCGCTCTCGCCCAAGAGAAACATGTTGCGCTTGATCTCATCGGTGATATGCGGTATCACTTGAACAGTTTTGCCCAGATACTCGCCTTTGCGCTCTTTGGTAATGACATTATTATAGATGCGGCCGGTGGTGATGTTATTGGCTTGTGAAGTTTTGATGTTTAGAAAGCGCTCATAATGACCAAGGTCCAGGTCGGTTTCCGCGCCATCATCGGTGACAAAGCACTCACCATGCTCATAGGGATTAAGCGTTCCCGGGTCGATATTAATATAGGGATCAAACTTTTGGATGGTAACGGTAAATCCACGGGCTTGCAACAACTTACCCAACGAAGCGGAGATGATGCCTTTACCCAACGAGGAGGTCACGCCCCCTGTAACAAAAATGTATTTCGCTGAATGAGTAGAAGACATGGTAAGAGGTTAACAGCCAAAGGATTTATTATGATAATTGAGCCAGCACTAAATATCCTTACTGGCTAACCTGCCAACCGGAGCTTTTTTAATCAACGGAGCTTTAGCGTAGTTGATAGCGCAGGTTGGAAAATTCGGGGGCAAAGGTAGCGGATTTGGGAAATTAGTAGAGATGGTTTGAAACTATTTTAAAATCAGGGTTTTTGTAGGTAAGTTTGAAGATTACGATTTGCCAATATTTAGAGGGTTACAATTCATTTCTCGCTTGTATACAGATGATGATTCAAGGTTCTCTATGAATAATAGCTCACTGCCTGCCGTTTATAGGATAGCTTTCTTTAGTCTTTTTTTCTTGTCTTGTACTTCACTTCTCGCCCAACCGGGTGCAACACAGGCACGACATGAAACAACTGCTCAGACTTCGACAGAAATTACACTAACTGCACCTCTTGGTGCAGGTGGCTACACATGCCTCTTAGCCCCTTGTTTGGCCAATTGGTCTATTACAATTGGAGGTGTGCCTGGCACAATATCCACTGTTATAGGTGGAGGTCTTTCAAGTCTCATAACTGTAGCTTTTACTCCTGCCGTTGGAATAGGTCAGGCAGTGATAGTTAATCATACCAACGATGGAACTGTTAATAATATCGTTAACCTGGTTTCGCAAAATAATAAGGTAATTTTCTGTGCTGACTTCACTTGGTTTGCAGTCAATACGCCTACTCCAGTATGCGTCCCTGTTCATCCAATAACAAAAATGGTATTTAGCGTTACGCCAGGCGCCAGAAACTCTTCGCTTTGGAATATTGGCAACTTAAAAGTCAGGGCACACTGGATAGCCAATGGTGCGGCACCATTTAACGATTTGGTGCCTTTTGGATCTGATAATGCAGGTAATCCGGTTGCAAATACCTACTTTATATCTGGCAATGCCGCTCCATCCCCATGGACATATAATCCTGCCGATCTGGTGTGCGGATATACATCTACTTGGCGGGTTCAAATTGGTTTGGCTTCTTGTCCCTTCACCAACCCGGGTCAACAAGTAACCTATGCAGCGCATAATAATGATGATGAGGGAGTTGGGGCAGATGTGATCTTGATGCCCATTGTTATCAATTCGGACCGGGTGTGTGTGGGTACCAATGTAAACATGAACTTCTCGGATAACACTGATCTTAATTGCAACCCACAAATACTTCCCATTCCGACAAACGATGATATGCGTTGGGTGAGGGTGGTGTATGGTTCTACCGATTTAGGCCCTGGAAATACCGCTTTGGATAACATACCTAACATCCGTGTTGACGGTGTACCGGTTACAGATGGCACCGGTCTTTTAACCAGCAACTTGGCAGGTGGGGGTTACGTCCCGCCAGCGTATCCTTTTGGAGTACCGGATCCTTTCGGGGTAGTTCTCGTTCCAGCAGCAGTCACTACCCCACGAGGAATCTTGAATTTAATTACCACATCGTCAACTGTTGGTCAGGTGGTAGGCCAGAAATTTTGGGTCAGAATAGATTATTGGAACGTTTGTAATATGTATGATGGTGCAGGGGATGCCATATTGAACAATAAAAAATCTATAGAAAACGAAATTGAAATCATTGGAAAGCCCCTTCCTCTGACTACCGCAGGCCTTTCCATTTGTTACAGCACTGGCCCCCAATTAGCAAATGGTTTTATAGCTTTCACTGCGGCAAGCGCCAGTGGAACAAGAACAGCAGTAAACTGGTACAGGAATCTGGCCGATTATAACAATGTTCTAAAACCAAAAATGTCCAATGGGGGGGCACCCCCAACCAATCTCCTCACCATGACGAGAGGCACTTATAATGCTCAGGGGGGACTGGGCCAGCCGATGGTTAACAACAACACTGCCGGTGAATACTACTCGGTTTTTGTAACGCAAGTGGAAAGTGGTAGTCCCACCTGCGAAAGCGACCCCATAGAAATAGTCATCTTTCAACAACCGAATATTAATACTTTGGCTGCTGATATTCGCAATATACCAACTCCAAGTCCGGCACCGGATGTGTGTAATGGTGCTACGGTGGTGTACACTGAAGGTGAGGCTGTTCCCATAAAGTCAATTCTCATAAACAATGCTACCAATCCAGCTCAAATTAATTTCAATACCGAAAATGCATGGTCTCATACCTTTCCGGCTACTGTTACCATTACACCATCAGCCACACCAAGTCCTACGGCATCTTATTTATATGGAATTGTCGCACAGCCGCTTACCTTTACCGATGCAACTATTGGAGTGGCATTGCGGTATGTAACTCCTGCACCACCCAATGTAACGGTGACGACCAACTTCCCTGCACCGGCCGCACCAGCTTTTTATACTTATGTGGTTGCACCCCAGGCGTGTACCAACACAGTAACAACTTTAGCCCAAAGAGTCTATAGTACATCTTCTGCCGGTACTATAGCACCGGCTACAGGTTCACCTCAAACCATTTGTGAAGGTGGAGCTTACACAGCTCCTTCCATTGGTTCTGTCCCAACTCCAATCAGACAAACAGCCATTGCCTGGCAGAAGCAAGTTGATGGAGGGGGTTTTGCTGACGATGCTGCCTTAGGAACTACAACCACCATGAACACGGTTGCACTTCCAATAGTGGTAGCATTTACTCCAGCGGTCTATCAATTTAGGGCAAAAGTTGTAAACGGGGGCACTATCGCATCACCGATATGTGTTGCTGCATTTAGCGCAATAACACAAATAACAGTCAATCCAAAAGCTACCTCTGCTACGCTCAACGGAGGTGCTACAATTTGTGCTGGAAGTAGTAGCAATTTGAACGTAACCGTAGCTGGATCTACAACGGCAACCTACACTGTGGTCATTTTACCGGGCCCCATTAATGTACCTGGTTATACCCCTGGTAATCCTATTTCAGTTACACCGGGTAGCACAACCGTGTATAGCCTTTCTTCAGTAACAGATTCAAGGAATTGTACCGTCTTTGCCGTTAATGGAACACCAACTGTCACGGTCAACAATCCACCAGTTGTAACTACTCCGCCTGTAAATAGAATAATTTGTGAGGATGCCAGCACCACGTTTTCCGTTGTTGCAACAGGTACTAGCCTTCTCTTTCAATGGCAGCGTGATCCCAATACCACTGTTTTTGCTAATATCACAGATGGAGTAACTGATGGGGTTTTAACCTATAGTGGTGCGACCACAAATACTCTTACTGTCAATGCCAGTGGTCTTGGTGTAACGTTAAATAATTACAAGTACAGATGCGTCATCACAGGTGTTTGTCCTCCATCCCCGATCAACTCCGCGCAGGCTAGCCTTACGGTTAATCCCAAAGCTTCTATAACCACACAGCCTATTTCAGGACCAAATATTTGCATTAACGGAACAAAAATCTTTACAGTGGTAGCTGCCGGAACGGCTGACCTTACCTATCAATGGCAGGAGGACCCCGATGGTGGAGGGGGGGCACCCTTTGCCAACTTAGCAGATGTTGGGGCATACTCGGGTGTAACAACAGCCTCTTTAACCATTAACACAACAGGGCTTGGAACTACATTAAGCGGCCATGATTACCGGGTGCTTGTAAATAGCACAGGTTGTCCATCTGCCGATGTCACGTCCAATACGGTAACCCTTACGCAACAAGGCCCCATCACATCCATTACGCAAGGCGCCACTGGTAGTGTGTGCGTGGGTAATAATTTGCAACTTAATGGAGTTGAGATTTTTTTCGGTGGAGGAACCAATGTAAGCTCTGTCTGGTCAGGAACTCTTAATGCAGTTGTGTTAACTGTTCCAGAGCTTGACGCATTGTTAACAGATGGTCTTGGCGGATCACGGAGAACAGCCCTTGACCCCATATTTAATGCTGCGGTTATAGGCACCTATGTTCTTACCCTTACCACTATAGATAATTTTGCCTGTACGAATACAGCAGTCATAACCATTATGGTGAGCCAGGTTGTTGCGGCACCTATCTATAGTTCAGCTACGTGCTCGGGTATAGCTGTACCCATTAATGGTAATCCATCCGGTGGATCAGGTATTTTTGCGGGTGGTGCATCCATGCATACGTGGACAAAAGTTTCTGGTCCGGGTGGTGCAATAGGGACCTTGCTCTCCGACCCAAATATTCAAAACCCTGTTTTCAGTACAACTTCAGTTATCTCTGATGTTTACGTGCTTCGCTATTTCGTACAAGACAACGTAGGGTGTAATTTTATTACGAGTGGTGCAAGCGATGTTACCATTACGGTAAATCCGTTACCCTCGGCAACAAATCAAGCACCCGCAGCAATTTGTTCCACTGTTGCGTTGGGAACAACTGCTATTGTTGATTTAACGGCACTTAATATAGCCATCAATGCAGGATCGGGTGTGACTACGACCATTGCTTGGTTTAGTGATGCAGGTTTTACCGTGCCGATTGCTACTCCAGCTACAGCCACAGTTTCAAATGCAGTTGCCGTATTTGCAAGGGTAACTCAAAATGCTACAAGTTGTGTTAACTCTGCAACCGCTACCTACACTGTCGATCCAAGGCCAGCAACGCCCACCTTGCCAGTTAATGTAACGGCTTGTTCAGATGTTGTGGCCACCACGGCTATCAGTGCTACTGTTGCCGGTGGTTCAACGATTGATTGGTATGCAGCAGCTACTGGCGGAGCAGTTTTGGCCGGTGGCGCTGGAACAACATCATTCACACCGGGGGTAATAGGGACGTATCATGCCGAGGCGAGGGACATGATAACAGGTTGTGTGAGTACTTCTCGTTTACCCGTTTCACTTGCCTCTGATGCAATACCTCCTGCAGCTACAGTTGGTGCCACGCAGATAACGTGTAGCGATGTTGCCACACTCACTGGGAACGCTCCCGCACCGGGTACAGGTACATGGACAGTGGCCAATGCAATTTACTATGAAACTTTCTCAACAGTTGATAATGGGATTGGTGCCATTGGCGGTGCTGGGGTAACCGCACCTGCAAGTGGTAATTGGTCCATAGATATCACCAATGCTGTTTTAGTAGTTGCAACTGATTTCTTAAAAGTTACAGGCGGGCAAATGGTTGCCCAAGATGTTGATAACGATGTCGCAGGCCAATACATTGAATGGCAGTCTTCCGTAATTAATATTGCGGCTTTCCCTGGAGGTGTTGATCTTTCCCTGGATGTCAGTTCTACAGCCATTGTAGGTGACGATGGAATGGAATTTTTTTACAGGTTGAATGGTGCTGCCCCTGTCTCCTTTAACCCTGCTTTGGGTCCGGCCAACTTTTCTCAAACCGTTACAGAGACAGGGATCATTGCCGCCACCCTTCAAATCATCCTTCGTATCGAATTAGCTGGACCTGACGCTCAAAATATTCAGTTTGATAACGTGATTGTGAAACCATCTTCCGTAAGTGGTATTGCTGTTATAACTGATGCCAACCTGTTTAATTCAGGCGTGACTAATCTTCAAGATGGCGATAATGATTTCACCTGGACAATAGTTAGTGGGTTAGGAGTCTGTGCGCCTACCAACGCCACTTTGCGGATTACTAAAAACGCCCAGGCAGCATCAGCAAATATTAATCAGGATTTATGCGAAACAGTCTTTGGGTCAGGTACAACAAATGCATATGATTTAAATGTTCACAATCTGGCGGTTTCCAATATGGTGGCCGGCATGAACGTCACATGGTTTTTAGATGCAAACCTGACCATGGCGGTAGGCACTCCAACCAGTGTAAACATCAGCGATAATGACATTTATTACGCAAGGATAGAGGACCTGGTTACTCTTTGTACCAACGCGAGCCCTATTCTCAATCCAGGGTCTGTCACCTTTAATATTGATCCCCTTCCTACCGTAACAAATCCTGCGGTAGCTACGCGAACATTTTGTGAAGATACACAAGGGGCAGGCTCTCATGCGGGTGTTAATTTACAACTGTATGAGGCCGTTATCAACGGCACAGGAACGATCACATGGTATCCAACCCTGGCAGATGCAGTGGCCCTGGCGAACGAAATTTTGCCCGGGCCGGCAGTTGGCCAGGTTGGGAATTTTACCGTTTTTGATGGGTCTCCTATTATCGCCAGAGTAATTGACGGTAATTCATGTGTTAATTATCTGTCAGTAGATTTTGTTGTTTCTCCATTGCCTGCGGATAACATCATTGATGGTAATACCATTGATTGCTCGGACCCTGTTGCTCCTAAGATATACAGTGTTAGCTCTGCGTTAAATGCATTTGGTACAACTCACCTGTACAACTGGAATATTAATGGAGCAGGAATAAATTTTGAAGTTTTTGATGGGGTAAGTTTTATAACCAGCAACAATTATACTCTGCCATTAAGTACATCATTCTTAATAATCGTTCGGTTTCCGAATGCCGGTGCATTCACCTTCTCGGCCAGTGAAACAATTGACGGTTGTACGGGCAATACCGTTAATCTGGTTGCTAATATTTCGGGGGCCCCTCCAGCGTTGGTTTTTACCCAGGCACCAACAGATGTTTGTAAAGGGGAGACGGGTGTTGTGTATGAGATTTCCGGAGGTGTGCCTCAGGGTGGATCAAACTATATATGGACCGTTGTGGGTGGAAGTATTATTGGTCCGGCCAGTGGCAATATTGCTTCTATCACGGTCGATTGGGGAACGATCATTATTCCTCAACCAAGTGTATCCGTTACGGAGTCTAATGCCTCAGGTTGTGCCGGTGCCCCCGTTTCTACCAATGTGTTTTTGTTTGATAACCCGGTGATGAGTTCACCCTCATCTATAACAATTTGTGGTGGTTCGGCACCCTTCCCAGTACTCACCTTTGCAGCAACATTAGGCGGGCTTCCACCGGTAAGTGGTGTTACCTTTAATTGGGAAGTAGTCAGTGTTCCAGTCAATGTTACAGGGGTTGTTGTTACCCAAACAGGCACAGGGCAACTCATCATGCCCCTCGCCAATGTTTCCGGTGTGTCGGGTATTGTGACGTTTGAAGTAACACCTATTGAAAATGATCTACCCAATCCTCCTAATTGTACATCTCTTCCTCAAACTGTATTCATAGAGGTTTTACCAAAACCGGTTATTGTGCCGGCACAATCGACACTTATTTGTAATAATACTTCACCAAACTATTCCGTCCAGTTAACTCCAGCAACCCTCCCGGTAACAACTGTACTTAGCTGGGCTGCACCAACCATGTCGGCAGGTCCCGCTCAAGGTTCTGCCGAAGCTGGAATTGCAATTGGGGGTGCCGGCACACCACATATAATGGATGTTCTTACCAATTCAACCACGGCAAACATCTCTGCAACCTATAACGTTGTGGCATCAAATGGTGCGTGTTCGTATCTGTTTGTTCCCGTTGTTATTAATATTGAACCGGCACCACAGGCTTCCATCCTTAATCCGACTATACTAATTTGTACAGGGGATAATGTTAATATAACAATATCAACCCCGGCCACATCTGTTGGTGCGCAAACATTTGATGTTGCGGTAAGCAGCACAAATCCCGGAGCGACCGCAGGTACTGCATTTACTGCACTAGCCGCTCAAACTTATCCACTGAATATTGCCGGCACATTAACCAATAGTAGTAATTCGTTTATCACGGTAACGTTTACCGTAACACCGAAGATTGCCGGCTGTGCAAATGGATTGCCGGTGAATACCACTGTGCAAGTTGAGCCTACCCCTAATGCATCAGTAGTCAATACAGCTGCTGTGGTGTGTAATGGTGGCAATGCCAACATCGCTATTTCAAATCTTACCACCCCTACGACACCTGGTAATTTATCGGCTGATATTACCGTGAGCAGCGATAACCCCGGGGCCACCGGAGGGACAGCCTTCACTACGTTGCCTTTATTAAATCAAACGTATCCGATCAGCAGCATTACAGGAGACCTGACAAACAGCAGTGACGTTTTTATTACATTAACTTATACCATTACACCGAAGTTGCTTGGCTGCCCAGATGGTACGCCTATTACTACCACGGTAAGAATTGAGCCAACTCCCAAAGCAGCTATAAATAACACAGACTTTGTGATTAGCAATGGAGGGAATACCGCCATTGCGATTACTACTCCTTCCGTGTCAACCAATTTACCCGATCTTCAGTTCGACCTCGCAGTGAGCAGCAGTAACGGACCGGCCACAGGCGGAACAGCTTTTGCAGCGCTGAGTAACCAGAGTTATCCGCTCAACCTTACCGGTACATTGACCAATAGCAGCACATCGGTCATTACGGTAACATTTACCGTTACGCCTGAATTGAATAATGCAGGCTTATGTACCGATGGGACCGATGTAGTGACAACCGTGCAGGTGGAGCCTACGCCTTCATTATCAGTTTCCAATTTAACACCATTGATTCCTAACGGTTCAAATGTTAACATAACGATCTCAAGCACAACTCCTGTAACAGTAGGAGCGCAGACATTTGATGTAGTTGTAAGTAGCAGTGATTTAGGAGCGACCGGGGGCACCGCATTTGCCGACCTAATCGGCCAGACCTATCCCCAGAACATTGGAGGCACGTTAACCAATAGCAGTAATTCAGTGATTACGGTAACGTATACCGTGACACCGAAAATTGTTGATTGTCCGGATGGCACTCCGGTAGTGACAACCGTTATGGTAGAGCCTACACCCAATGCAACTGTCGTTAATTCAAAACCTGTGGTGTGCAACGGAGGCAATGCCGACATCAGTATTACCAATATTACCACCCCATTTGTACCTGGTAATTTGAGGGCAGATATTACAGTGAGCAGTGATAACCCCGGGGCCACCGGAGGGACAGCTTTCACCACAATGCCTTTATTAAATCAAACGTATCCGATCAGCAGTATTACAGGAACGCTGACAAACAGCAGTGATGCCTTTATTACGTTGACCTATACAATCACACCAAAATTGCTGGGCAATCCGGATGGTACTCCAATCGTGACCACCGTTAAAATTGAGCCTACTCCAAAAGCGCTAATAAATAATACGGATATGGTGATTTGTAATGGGGGGAATACCGCCATCGAGATTACTACACCAACTACGTCAACCAATTTACCTGATCTGCAGTTTGATGTTGCAGTGGGCAGCAGTAACGGACCGGCCACAGGAGGAACAGCCTTTGCAGCATTGAGCAACCAGAGTTATCCGTTCAATATTACCGGCACACTGACCAATAGCAGCGCTTCCGTTATAACGGTAACGTTTACCGTTACGCCAGAGTTGAACAATGCAAGTTTATGTACCGATGGAACCCCTGTGGTGACAACGGTGCAGGTAGAGCCTACACCTCTGGCCACGGTGACAAACAATGATATATTAATATGCAACGCGGCAAATGTTGACATTGACATTGCGAATGCGAATCCTTCAACAGTAGGAGCACGGACATTTGATGTTGGCGTAGGCAGTAGCAATCCTGGAGCAACTGGTGGTGGTGCATTTATTGCTCTCCTGGCCCAAACCTATCCATTGAATATCGGAGGTACGTTAACCAATAGCAGCAATGCGGTGATCACCGTAACGTACACCGTGACTCCAAAAATTGCTGGTTGTGCCGATGGCACTCCCATTGTTACTACTGTACAGGTGGAGCCGACACCAATTGCGGTGTTAACAAATTTTGCTTCTGTTATTTGTAACAATGGAAATGCAAACATCACGGTTACAAGTCCAACGGTGCCAACCAGTCCTGGCACAGACTTGCGTTTCAATATTATAGCGACAAGCAGCGATGCACCGTCCACGAGTGGAACCGCCTTCGTTAACACAAATAATGTAAGCTTCCCATTTACGATTAACGGAACGCTAATCAATACCAGTAACAATATAGTTACCGTAACGTTTGAAATTATTCCCCTACTGAGTGGTTGCCCGAATGGAACATCTGTATTTGAAACAGTGGATGTTGAGCCAACACCTTCGACTTTCATAACCAACACCACACCAAGGGTGTGCAATGCCGATCCGGTGAATGTTGTTATTTCTTCACTCTCAACCCCCACCATACCGGCTAACTTGCGATTTGACCTTGCAGCAACCAGCTCAAATCCTGGGGTGACTGGCGGTACTGCCTTTGCGGATCTAATCAATCAAGCTTTCCCTGTTAACATTAATGGTACTCTAACGAACAGCAGTAACGCTTTCATAACTGTGACATTTACTGTGACTCCGAAATATACGGGTTGTAACAATGGAACTGCTGTAGTCACAACGGTAAAAGTTGAGCCGACCCCGACAGCATCTTTCGTGAATAACCTTCCCAAGGTTTGTAATCTGGGAACGCCTAACATTACGATCACAAGTCCAACCACCACAAGTGTAGCGTCAGACCTGACCTTTGATGTAACAGTTACCTTGCCAGGAGGGGTAACGGGCACGTTGCTGGCCGGCAATGGCATAGCAGGAGCTACGGCACCCTTCTCGATCAACACAGGAGTGTTAACGAATGCCAATAACAATTTCGAAACAGTCATCTATACGATTACACCAAAACTCGCAGGTTGTGTGGATGGGCCTCTGCAAGTGGTGAATGTTATTGTGGAACCTACCCCACAGGCTGATGTACCGGTGAATAACCTTCCGGTGATTTGTAATGGAGGCAGTCCAAGTATAGATGTGACGAGCCCTACGGCACCGAGTGTGGCAGGAAACCTGACCTTTGATGTTTCAGTGTCGTTGCCGGCAGGTATTTCCGGAACAGGCATAGCCGGATCGGGAGTTATAGGCGCATCGGCACCTTTCTCGATCAACGCAGGTACACTGACCAACAGTACAAACACCTTCAAGACAGTTACCTACACCATCACACCTAAGTTGAGCGGTTGTACCAACGGGCCTACCAAGGTGGTGAACGTGATAGTAGAACCTACCCCACAGGCAGCAATTAGTAATACAGCAGCTGTGGTTTGTAACGGTGGCAATGTAAACCTCACGATTACCAGCCCGACAACACCCAACACCCCGGCCAATTTAACATTTGACCTGGTGGCGACAAGCAGTGATCCGGGAAATACGGGAGGAACAGCCTTTGCCGATTTATTGGCTCAGAGTTTCCCGTTGTCAATCAATG
>ERZ1292625.377-Hain-H41-01um-R1-377-length-69371-cov-8_pt1 | contig 69371 bp, 67 predicted proteins | sample MGYA00564400_ERZ1292625 | MGnify/ENA primary metagenome ERZ1292625 (study PRJEB36523, sample SAMEA6512639) | groundwater metagenome | collected 2019-01-08 | study: AquaDiva: Metagenomics assemblies of 32 groundwater samples | reverse complement strand
AAGAATGCCTCGGCATTATTAACCACCGTTTACACAAAATCTAGGACACCCTCAAAATAAAATTTATTTCAAATTAATCAATTTTATTGATTGCTTCTGAAGATTTATCTTTAACTGCATCTTTTGTTTCTTCTAATCGGTGTTCAATTTTTTGTTTTGCACATTCTGCATCACTTCCTGTGCAAGCAGCTTCTTTGACACGATTTACCGCTTCGTTGGCGTCTCTTTTGATATCTTTAGCAGTTGCTTCGGCTTTCTCTGATATCGTTTCACTTGCAGATACATCAACGATTGAAAGTGATATTGCTAGAATGATTAATGAATATAATCTCATTTTCTGCTTCCTTTATTTTGACGAGTAATTACTCGTTACGCGGTTTGAATAAAGAGGATTTATTAACCTGGGAACCCCCTTCCAACTTGAGAAGAAAACGCTACGGTTAGAAAATTCTGCGATAAACAATGTTTGAATCTCCCATGCCAGAGTCCCAGCTATACCCGAGAACACTAGAGTTTGTAGTCTCACAGCAACGCTAATAAATGTCAATGCTCAGTAAAAGAGTAAGTGCAGTATTGAATTTTTAATTTACTCCATTGAGGTATGTTTAAGAAGTCGAAGCCATTGGTTTGAGCAGCGAATAGATTTGATAGTATCGATTTGTATCTTGTGTGAATTATGCTGGTATAAATACTGAGCGTTTATCTGACCTGTTATTCTCAACATTTAATCTTGGATAAACGCAGTAATCCCCGCTTGGGCGATTTGTGCATCCTGATTAGATCGCACACCGCTGACACCGATTGCGCCGACAAATTGGCCGTTGATGACGATCGGAAGTCCGCCTTCAATCGGTAGGGCTCCCGGTAAATTCAAATAGCGTAGGTGGCCTTGGTTAATATTATCTTCCAAAACTTTAGTAGGACGGCGAAAGGCAATCGCTGCGCGTGCTTTTTCGATCGCGACTTGTATGCTGCCAAACTGAGTGTTGTCTAAGCGCTGCAAATAGAGCAAGTGCCCGCCATCGTCCAAGATGGCAATGACAACCGGCCATTGATTCGCCAGTGCTTCTTGCTCGGCAGCCTGAGCGATTTTTTTGGCGTCCGCCAAAGTTAGCATAATTTTTTCTGTTGTCATTTAGATTCCACCTCCATTTTCAAATACTTCATTTCGCATCTGTGCTTGTGAAACGTTACTTCCGGGTGGAACTGAGCGTGTTAGCCACACATTGCCGCCAATGGTGGATCCACATCCTATGGTGATTCTTCCTAGAATCGTTGCGCCGGCATAAATCACCACATCGTCCTCCACAATCGGGTGACGTAAATTGCCTTTGACCAGAGCGCCATTTTCATCGACTGGGAAGCGTTTTGCGCCGAGTGTAACGGCTTGATAGAGTCGCACATTGTTACCGATGATGGCGGTTTCCCCAATGACGACGCCAGTGCCATGATCGATAAAAAAACTGCTGCCGATTTGTGCGCCTGGGTGGATTTCAATACCGGTTTCTGAGTGCGCGATTTCTGAGATCATGCGGGCGATCAGCGGAACACCAAGCTGATAGAGCACATGTCCGAGACGGTAATGCATGGTTGCCATAATGCCCGGATAACATACCAAGACCTCGTCAATGTTACGTGCGGCGGGATCGCCCTCATACGCTGCTTTGATATCGCTTTCTACCAACTGGCGTACTTGCGGAAGCTGTTTGGCGAATGCTTGCGTGATGATCGCTGATTGCTCGCGATCTTCGTTGCTGAGAATTTCCAAACTGGAGTTATAGTGAAGTTCGTGTTGGATTTGCACCATCAATTCACGTAATGTCCGGTTCAAGGTATGTCCAACATAATGATCGATCCCTTCATCAGCCAACTCGGAAGATCCCAACCGGTTAGGGAACAACGCGGCACATAAACCTTCAGTGACGCTGGCTAGAATCCGACGTGACGGTAACCGCGGTGGTGCAGTATGGCGATTGCGGCGTTCTAAATCCGTTACGCGAATGTTGCGCAATTCGGCAACGATTTCATCCACATTCAGATGTGTATTGCGCACTAGAATGTCACGTGTTCTTTTGGTAGTGCTCACAGTGATGCCATACCTTGTTCGTCAAACATGCCTTCAAACAGGATGCTGCTTAAATATCGTTCTGCAGAATCCGGCAGGATGACCACGATGGTTTTACCCGCGTTTTCAGGATGTTTGGCTTGGCGTACGGCGGCCGCTACGGCGGCGCCGCAGGAGATACCAGCCAGTATGCCTTCTTCTTTGGCTAGACGGCGTGCGTATTGAATGGCTTCTTCATTCGTGACTTGTTCGACGGTATCGATCAATGATAAATCTAAATTATCCGGTACGAAGCCAGCGCCAATCCCTTGGATTTTATGTGGGCTTGGTGTCAGTGTTTCACCGGCGCGTTTTTGTGTAATCACCGGGCTAGCCGATGGCTCGACGGCTACCGAAACAATGTTTTTGCCGCGGTTTTTTTTGATATACCGTGAGACACCGGTTATCGTACCGCCAGTTCCGACGCCTGCGACAAAAATATCAACCGCACCGTCGGTATCTTCCCAAATTTCCGGGCCAGTGGTTTTTTCGTGAATCGCCGGGTTGGCAGGGTTTTTGAATTGTTGCAGCAAAACATAACGACCCGGATCGGAATCAACAATTTCCTGCGCTTTGGCGATTGCACCATTCATGCCTTTTGCTCCTTCGGTCAATGCCAGTTTTGCACCCAGTGCTACGAGTAATTTACGCCGCTCTAAGCTCATGGTTTCCGGCATTGTCAAAGTCAGCGGAATGCCCCGCGCCGCTGCAACAAAAGCCAATGCAATACCGGTATTGCCGCTAGTCGGTTCAACAATTTCCTTACCTTTGCCGAGCAGACCTTTATGTTCAGCATCATCAATCATTGCTGCGCCAATCCGGCATTTAACCGAATAAGCCGGATTGCGTCCTTCGATTTTCGCTAATACCAATGCAGGGGCACCATCGGTAACACGGTTCAAGCGTACCAATGGAGTTCGTCCAATCGAAAATGCGTTATCTTTAAACCAATTTGCCATGAGTTTTCCTTTGTGTGCTTAATGGATGACAGAATATCAGCTTTGACTATAGCGCAGTCATGCTGAGATTAACAGGCTGTTAAAAACAGGATCATAATGCTCTTTATGACGCATAAACTGCGTTTTTCGCCTATTTTTGTTTTCATCGCTTTCCTCGAAAACGTTTTTCAATGATCTGTTAAAAGTCGTGTGATTGTTGCTATTTCCGTTACTAATGCGTGATAGCAAAACGAAAAATTTACCATGCTTATCCTAGGAAACGCAATTGTAACGCTGATCGAACATCGCAAAGAATCCTGTATAGTACGATTTTTACAGGTTGGAGAGGATATTACGATGAATACGGAGGTAATTTCATGCGAGCTGCATGATTTCGTTGAAGTGGCTTGTATGTATGGCTATCGCTTAAAATTGACACTCAAGAATCAGCAAATCGTAGAAGGCAAGGCGGTGGATATTGTGAATTCGCCAGAAAAGCGTGAATGCTTGGTTATTGACCAGAATGGTGATGATAAGCAGCACATTGATTTGACTGAGTTAGTCAAAATGGAAGTATTAACGCCCAATGCCCGGTTTAAGGAAGTTGTTTTTGGTTAAGATGCTTTTTTGTTATAAAAACTGATGATAGCCATCGCTTCACTATTGATAGATTGGCATCGCAAATATGGGCGCCACGATTTGCCTTGGCAAAAGAATCGCGATCCGTATGCAATCTGGGTATCCGAGATCATGTTGCAACAAACGCAAGTCAATACGGTTATTCCTTATTATCAGCGTTTTATGCAGACTTTCCCTACTGTTGCTAGCTTGGCGGATGCACCATTAGAAGCGGTTTTGGCGCTATGGAGCGGTCTGGGTTATTATTCGCGTGCGCGCAATTTGCATGCGTCGGCACGTGTAATCGTATCAAACCATCAATGCGGCTTTCCTGCTGATCGATGTGCGCTGGAGCAATTGCCTGGGATCGGGCGTTCCACTGCTGCTGCGATCGCAGTTTTTTCGTTTGGGCAACGTGAAGCAATTTTGGATGGCAATGTCAAGCGCGTGTTTGCGCGTTATTTTGGCATTGATGGTTTTCCAGGTGAGCTCAAGGTGCAAAAAATACTTTGGGAGAAAGCGGAAGAAGCTTTGCCTCATGATTACCAAAATGGCCGGATTGGAGTCTATACGCAGGCATTAATGGACTTAGGTGCAACGGTTTGTAGTCGAAGCGCGCCGGCATGCGAAATCTGTCCGTTAAATCGTCATTGCGTTGCTGCAATCGAACATCGTATTGATCAGCTACCTACACCAAAACCGCGCAAATCACTACCGCAAAAGGAAGCCGTTTTTTTATTGTTATTGCGAGATCGGAGGTTATTTCTGCAAAAAAGACCAGCTCCCGGTATCTGGGGTGGATTATGGTGTCCACCCGAAATCAGCACTGGAATAGATGTTTCGGCGTATTGCTCCGACCAATGGCGTATCGAGGTCGATACATTGTATGAATTACCTCTTTTAAACCATCAGTTCACTCACTTTAAATTGCGTATTTATCCAAAGCTGCTGACCACTCAGTCAGAAAAACCGGTTTTGTCTGACGATTCGATCTGGATATATCCTTCCGAAGCTCTGGAGCGCGGCATTCCAACTCCGGTTAGAAAGTTATTGCAACGTTCCTTCTCATCATCAGAATAATCTGACTATTTCTGAATAAACGATGAATACCGATTGGCCGAGCTGGCGTAAAGAAAAACGCAAACAACTGATTGCCGCACGTGAAACAACTCCACCAGAAGTGCACCAGCAATGGAGCCAGAATATTACTGATTTCCTCAAACAAGAATTTCCGCAGTTGCAAAAGATGGTTGTGGGAATTTATTGGCCATTTCGTGGTGAGTATGACCCGCGTTCCATGGCTCAATACTTGTTGAATGAAGGGGCTACCTTGGCACTTCCAGAAGTGATTCGACGCAATGAAGCGTTGTGTTTCCGTGAATGGACACCTGATATAGCGATGAAAACCGGGTCGTATGGGATCGCAGTGCCCATAGATTCTCGGCAAGTGTTGCCCAATGCATTGTTGATTCCTATGGTGGGATTTGATGCGCGTGGCTATCGCTTGGGTTATGGTAGTGGCTATTTTGACTGCACGCTCGCTACTTATAATCCGCTACCCTTGACCATCGGCATTGCGTTTGAATTGCAACGATTAGAAAATATCCATCCGCAGCCACACGACATTCCCATGCAATATGTCGTGACGGAAGTGGGTGCTTTTTGTTGTAATGACAGCCTCTAATTTTTCTCACCCCAACGTGGAATGAGGGAATGACTGATTTTTAAATGATCCAGGATGCGGGCCACGACAAAATCAACCATATCTTCAATAGTTTTGGGATGCTGATAAAAGCCCGGATTGGCTGGCATGATGGTTACGCCACTGCGTGCCAATTTCAGCATATTTTCCAGGTGAATAGTCGAAAAAGGCATTTCTCTGGGAACCAAAATTAATGGGCGATTTTCTTTAAGCATGACATCAGCCGCGCGTTCGATGAGTTTTTGATTCAGTCCGGCAGCTATTGCAGCCAGTGTGCCCATCGTGCAAGGGCAAATGACCATTGCGTCAGCAGGATTCGAGCCCGAAGCGACAGGTGCAAACCATTCTTCACGGCCGTATACTCGCAATTGACCATCAGGTAGTTGATAGCGTTGATTGAAGTAGGATTCGGCTTCTTTGGGACTGGAAGGTAGTGTCAAATCCATTTCTTGCCGCGCGACTATTTGGGCGACTTGTGAGTAGAGTAAATAAACACGTTGTCGATGTGCCAATAATTGCTCTAGCAGACGGATTCCATAGGGCATTCCGGATGCACCGGTAAATGCGAGTGTGATAGTTTTTTGATCAGACATGTGAAGAACCTCATTGGATCAATGACATTCAAATTTTGCGAAATGTAGCGTATAGCTGATGTGGTGGAGCTATCCTGGTATTTATGTTTTTGTTTCTGTAAAGTTATCCATTTCACGTTCTTGCCGTTCGATGAAATCTTTAGTGCTATCGATACCGCGTAGCTGTAACACGTAATTTCGTACCGCAGCTTCCACCAAAACCGCTAAATTGCGACCTGCTGCAACGGGAATGACCACTTTGCGGATATCAACGTTCATGATGTTTTGATTGAGATTGCTCAACGGTAGGCGCTCTGGCGCTGCTTGATCTCCAAAGATACCATTTTGCAAATGGACAATTAATTTCATATTTTTGCGGCGTCTTACCGCTGTTTCGCCAAAAATAGTGCGGATATTTAATATACCTAGTCCACGAACTTCCAGATAATCTCTCAACATTGGAGGGCAACGCCCTTCAAGGGTTTCAGGCGCAATGCGGCGCAACTCCACGATGTCGTCTGCAACTAAACCATGTCCGCGGCTAATAAGCTCAAGCGCCAACTCACTTTTACCAACACCGCTTTCACCCGTGATCAACACACCCATACCTAATACATCTAACAGCACGCCATGCAAAATACAAGAGGGTGCGAGTACACTGCTGAGATAGGTGCGGATTACCCAGATGATCTCAGAGCTAGGATAGGGTGAGCTGAGTAAAGGGATGTTGGCGTTATTGGATAGTGCAAGGATGGATTTGGGTGCTTCCGCATTATCCGCAATAATGATACAAACCATATTACTTTGTATCAATTGGTTGGTTTTTTTTTCTAATGTATGAGTATCGAGCCGGTTTAAATAATTGATTCCGTCGCTATTTAATACTTGAATCCAATCGGGTTGAATGAAGTTCAAGTAACCAATGGCTTCTTTGTCAGTATTTAAGACAGAATCGTCTGTCAGTAATTTATTGCTTCCCTCGGAACCTGAAACCCAGCTGAGTTTGAGTTTTTCCCTCTTGTCTTCAAATAACTGTGCGATGCTAATTTGTGACATTCGGCTTCCAGTTAGCAATCATTTGGTGAATTGCAGCGCCATCTTTGTGACGCAAAAGATTGTCGCGAAATTGCTTGTCACTAAACATTTGTGCCAATTCACTAAGGATTTGCAAATGCTGGTCGGTGGCTTTTTCTGGGACGAGCAGAATACAAGCAATATTGACAGGTTGACCATCAGGGGCATCAAATGGAATTGGTTCTTTTAAGGTTACCAATGCTGCCACAGCCTCACGTAGTCCTTTAATACGACCATGCGGGATGGCTACACCTTGCCCTAAACCGGTGGAGCCGAGTTTTTCACGGGCAAATAAGCTTTCAAAAACCTGACTACGTGCAATTTGTTTCGTATTTTCGAATAATAATCCGGCTTGTTCAAATACCCTTTTTTTGCTGGCGACATCTAAATCAACAATGACATTGGTTGGAGGGAGTAGTTGAGAAATAAGATTCATTAAGAATATGTTTATTTAATAATTATTTTGACGGAATATTGTTAGGTACACTTGTACGTGACGGTCTTTGTGGAAAAACTCGGTACGCTTAAGATTCAAAATCCTGATCCTTTAATCCGCTATGGTTGCGTTTTTCAAGATTCTTCTCTTTATGCTTCAGTATTTGCCTATCCAATTTGTCGACTAAACTGTCAATCGATGCATACATATTCTCACTTTCTGTTTCGACAAAAATATCTTTACCGCGGATATGAATGTTCGCTTCTGCTTTTTGTATTAGTTTTTCTACCGACAAGATGACACTAACATCAATAACATGATCGAAATGCCGTGTAATTTTACCGATTTTTGAAGTAACGTATTCACGCAATGCTTCGGTAATTTCCACGTGATTGCCGATAAGTTTAAGATTCATAATGATCCTTTATTCTATTTAAAATGATTTACGAAGATTAGCTGGAGGGATTTGTAATATTTCCCTGTACTTGGTAATGGTCCTGCGTGCAACAACAATTCCTTGTTGCATTAAAATTGCAGCGATTTTACTATCGCTTAAAGGTTTTTTAGTATTTTCTTGTTTAACTAATTCCTTAATCAGTGCGCGAATTGCTGTGGCCGAGCAAGCGCCACCAGTATCTGTTGCCAAATGACTGCCAAAAAAATATTTAAGTTCAAAAATACCACGCGGTGTATGCATAAATTTCTGTGTTGTCACCCGTGAAACCGTTGATTCGTGTAGATTTAATATTTCCGCAATTTCTCTGAGAACAAGTGGCCGCATAGCTACATCTCCATGTTCAAAAAATTGCTGTTGGCGCGTAGCAATAGCAGTAGCGACTTGCAAAATCGTTTGTGAGCGTTGTTGAATATTCTTAATCAACCACTTAGCCTCAGTTAGTTGGCTTGACAGGTTGTTAGCAGTGCCATTTTGTCTCAATATGTTAGCATACAGGTGATTAATATTCAGGCGCGGCAAAGCAGCCATATTAAGCTCCGCAACCCAAACACTACTTTTCTTTTTTATAATAATGTCTGGTACAACATATCGTTCGACCGATGCGTTAAATTCTGCACCAGGTTTTGGATTTAAATGCGTGATTAACTTCTGAATTGCTTGTAGTGCCTTATCATTGCATCCCAGTAATTTTTTGATTTGACCGTAGTCATGAGATGCCCAGATATGTAAATGCTCTGCGACAATTTTAAAAGCTTCGCTTCGATAAGGCGTTTTTTCAGGCATGGCTTGCAGTTGTATGAGCAGGCATTCTTGCAAATTGCGTGCGCCTACGCCAACTGGGTCGAGAGCTTGTAAATCCTTCAAAGCAATTTCCAAATCATTTGGATCGATTTCTAATTCAGGCGGTAAGAATGTATTCAACTCATCCAAGGATTGTGTTAGGTAGCCGTTATCATCCAAACTATCAATCAGCATGGTAATAATTTTTCGGGTGAATTCAGAAACTCTTTGTGAGCAGGCGACTTGCGAAAGTAAATGTTCTCGTAAAGTGGTAGGCTTTGCTGGGATTTGAGGTCCATCGTAGTCATCGTCTTCTAAAGCTTGATACGTTGGGAAATTTTCCTGTTGCCATTCCGTGCCGCTATCATATTCTTCGTCGCCTGTATTTGAATTCTCGGAGGGAAGTGTTTCAGCTAGCTTGCTTTCGTTGTTAGTTTCATGATTGCTGGATTCACTCTCTGAGTAATCATCATTAGCCGGTATTCGGGGAGTATCCAGCAACTCCAGCAACGGATTTTCTTGCACGATCCGCTCGACTTCTTGACTCAACTCAATAGTAGAGAGCTGTAACAATCGTATTGATTGCTGCAGTTGAGGTGTCAGTTTAAGTTGATGCGAAAGCTTTAGTTGCAGTGCTGGTTTCATGATTCCAAGAAAACGGCCATTATATTAAAAATTCACTGGTTTATTCATTATGTTACAGTCGAAAATGCTCACCCAAATAAACTGCTCTGACTCGTTCATCATGAATGATCTCCTCAGGTTTGCCTTTTGCTAGTACATGCCCTTCACTGATGATATAAGCCCGATCGCAGATTCCTAAAGTTTCTCGAACATTATGATCAGTAATCAAGACACCAATATTGAGTTGCCTGAGAAAGGCAACAACTTTCTGAATGTCGATGACGGCGATTGGATCAACACCAGCAAACGGTTCATCTAACAAGATAAACCTTGGTTGCGATGCCAAAGCTCGTGCAATTTCAACACGCCGGCGCTCGCCACCGGATAAACTCATAGCGGAATTATTACGCAAATGTGAGATATGTAAATCATTTAATAGACTATCTAAATGGCGCTGTTTTTCGTCCTCTTCGAAGTTTTGTAATTCCAATACTCCTAAAATATTCTCTTCAACGGTTAAGCGTCGAAAGATAGAAGTCTCTTGAGGTAAATAGCTTAGACCAAGTTTTGCGCGTTGGTGAATGGGTAATCGACTGAGGTCAATATCATCCAATGTTATTTCGCCGCCATCCAAGCCAACAAGCCCGACTACCATATAAAAGCAAGTAGTTTTGCCGGCACCGTTGGGTCCCAGTAGTCCAACGACTTCACCGCTATTCAGCGAAAACGATACATCTTTAACGACAGTGCGTGATTTATAATTTTTTTTCAGCTGATTCGCTTTTAATTCACTCATTCCAGGTTGCCGCTTATTTCGATGCGGTGTAGGTTAATTATTCTGATTTATTCTTGGGTTGAATGGTGATATGCACTCTTTTGTTAGGAGCTGATTCGATATTACGATTATGATTTCCAATCACTTTGAAAAACTCATTGCTCATTTCATAAGAAATGTAGTCACCGTTTACTTCATCGTCGCCACGTTTCAAGCGAGCACGACGGAATAATTCAATTTTGTCAGCTTTACTATCGTATTCAGCGCGTTCACTCCAACCTTCGACATATTCATTCAAGCCATCACGTTTTTGGCGAAAGGTGACCAAATTCCCAGTTGCTGTGGCATGACGGAAACCATTGATGTCTTCTTTCATGACCAATTTGTCTGCTTTAATGCGTAGCGTGCCTTGAGTGAGGATGACATTGCCAATAAACGTACTGATACGAGTGGATTCTTTGCGATTGACATCTTCAACTGTCGCTCGATCTGCTTCAAGATGTATCGGTTTGTTTCGATCAGCTTTTTCAGCCAATACGTTAGCAGTAATAAAAAATGACAAAGCACAAGCCGTGAAAAATAATTTCATTATTTCGATGATGATTTGAAGTTAATGGCTTTTACACTAGATAGGAGCTGCAGAATACCGGTTTGATTATCCAATTCCATTCCGATGGCACTAATTGTAGAGCCTAATTTAGAAATCGTTACAGCGTGATCCGTGATGACCATGCTTTCATCAGGAATAAGATATAGAAAATCGGTAGTCAAAGTAATTTGATCTTTTTCATTTTCAGTGCCGCGAATAGCGATGATGTTTTCTTTTAAATAAATAGTTTCGTTTTTATCTCTAATCTCCGCAATATCGGCTTGTAAGCGAAACACAGGTTTGCCTTGCCCAGAGTTTACAAAACTGACTTGCTGCATACGTGTAACATTTTCTTCAAAATAATGCGATAACGTTTCCGCCGAGAAATTTCTACGATTGGCTTGTGTATGATTCATTTGGATACCCGATACCCCTTCAATAATATAATCAGGATTATGAAACATGCCTTTACCGTTGATGGATTCATAAGGTCGAGAAATCTGATCCAACCATAATGCTATCAGCGCGAGAAAAATAAACACCGCTAGAGGAAAACTAATATGGGAATATTTAATCATATTAGATAAAGGAAAATGGTTAGTTTGGTGATTGCAGTAAAATTAATTTATTCAACACAACTTAAGACTATTCAAAGTTTTGTATGGTATGAATTATATCAGAACCGGATATTTTTACTTTTATGATGAGTTCATCTTTTCTTTTATATTGACCTTCAAATAGCGCATTTGAATCTGTACCTTAATATGATAATGTGCATCATTTCAGCCACCATTACTGGAAGTAAATAAACATTATGCAGCATGAAGCAATTGATTTTGAACATTATGATTTATTACAAGATGAGGCGTGTACTCAGCGTATCATCGAAGCCAAAAAAATGCTCGGCAAGCGTGCGGTTGTTTTGGCTCATCACTATCAACGTGCCGATGTTTATCGGCATGCAGATTTGACGGGCGATTCCTTAAAGCTTTCATTTTTGGCGGCACAAACCGATGCAGATTACTTGGTTTTCTGCGGTGTGCATTTCATGGCAGAAGTCGCAGATATTCTTTCTAGCCCACAGCAAGTGGCTATTTTACCTGATATGTCCGCAGGTTGTTCAATGGCGGATATGGCGAGTTTTTCGAATGTAGAGCGAGCTTGGCGTGATTTAGCGGATGTGCTGGATCCCGATGAAAAAATTACACCGGTAACCTACATCAATTCGGCGGCGGATCTGAAAGCCTTTTGTGGTGAACACGGCGGAATTGTATGTACTTCTAGCAATGCCGGTAAAGTATTGCAATGGTCTTTTAAGCAGCGAGAAAAAGTATTGTTTTTTCCTGACCAGCATTTAGGGCGTTGGAGTGGCCATCAGTTGGGTATTCCTTTGGATGAAATGGCGGTGTGGAATTTTGATGAGCCTTTAGGAGGGCTTACACCTGAGCAAATTAAGAAAGCCAAAATTCTACTGTGGAAAGGTCATTGCTCGGTTCATCAAATGTTTCAACCGCATCACATTATTCGGTTTCGTAATCAGCATCCAGATGGCATTGTTATTTCTCATCCAGAGTGCAGTTTTGAAGTTTGTAAAGCATCCGATTTTGTTGGCTCTACAGAATATATTATTAGAACTATTGCCGAAGCGCCAAACAATACGCGTTGGTTAGTTGGCACCGAATTGAATCTGGTCAGTCGAATTACTGAGGAATTTAAACCACAAGGAAAGATCATTCAATTTATGTCACCGATGGTGTGTATGTGTTCAACCATGGCGCGTATTGATCCACAGCATCTGGCTTGGACACTGGAAAATCTAGTCAATGGTAATGTGGTCAATCAAATCAAAGTGCCAGAAAATGAGGCCAAGCTTGCCAAATTATCATTGGATCGAATGCTAAAGATTTCATAGTTTTATTTATACTGTGAAAGCCTCATCTTTTTCTTTGGAAAGCGCTGTTATTACGAAGCAACAGCGCGAACAAGTTTCCCGTGCTGTGGGTATCTTGAATGCGGGTGGAGTCGTCGCTTTTCCGACAGAAACAGTTTATGGTCTTGGTGCTGATGCAACAAATATCAAAGCGGTTAGCGATATTTATCGTATCAAACAAAGACCAATGAATCATCCTCTGATAGTGCATATCGCTGATTTTTCGTATCTGCACGAATGGGCACAAGCAATACCGGATAGTGCTTTGAAGCTCGCAACACAATTCTGGCCTGGGCCATTGACTTTGATTCTGAAGCGCAATCAACGTGTGTCAGATGTTGTAACGGGTGGGCAAGATACTGTGGGAATACGTGTTCCCAGTCATCCTATTGCATTAGCCTTGCTTCGATCTCTAGGGCAGGGGAGAGCGCTCGCCGCGCCTTCTGCTAATCGTTTCGGTCGGATCAGTCCAACTACGGCAGCGCACGTGCGGAAAGAGTTGGGTGCAGAAGTCAACATGATTTTAGATGGAGGATCGTGTACAGTCGGTTTGGAAAGCACGATAGTCAGTTTCGTGGGCGATAATCCTAAAGTGCTTAGGCCGGGTGGAATCACTTTGGCCGAACTCGAATCAGCATTCGGTGCTTCGATTAGTATGATGCATCGGACAGATTCATCCACGACTCGCGTACCAGGATCGTTGCATTCGCACTATGCGCCAACGACACCGCTCAAATTGTGTGCGACAGAACAACTGTGGCAGTACGCACAAAAATTGACGGGTCAGCAGTTAAAAACGATGGTTATTACTTGGTCGACTATTCAACGATCTTTGCAGCAAAATGAATATCTGCAACATTGCTCCATGCCCAATGATCCCGAATCTTATGGTAGGGAGTTGTATGCGATTTTGCATCAATTGGACCAGGCAGGATTTGATTATTTATTAGTCGAAATGGTGCCCGATCACCCCAGTTGGCTAGCCATTGAGGATCGCCTCCAGCGAGCCAGTCATCACACAATATAAGTTTATTTTAAGGTAAATTCGTATGAATTTTGGTAACACTTTACAAGCTGTTTTATTTGACGTTGATGGGACGCTCGCGGATACCGAACAAGATGGTCACCGTGTCGCTTTTAATCAGGCATTCAAAGAAAATGGATTGAACTGGCAGTGGAGTATCGAACTTTATGGTGAATTGTTACAAATAACGGGTGGTAAAGAGCGCATTCGCTATTACATGGAAAGATACTCCCCAGGGTTATTGAACAGAAATGATTTGAAAGATTGGATCGCACACTTACATAAAACCAAAACAGGTTTTTATGAAATGCTCATGGAAAAAGGTAGCATTCCGCTACGACCAGGGGTAGTTCGATTGATCCATGAACTGCGTGACAAAAAAATAATGTTAGCCATTGCCACAACCACCACGTTGGAAAATGTTACTTCACTACTAAAATCGACCCTTGGAGAAGAATCCATTGATTGGTTTGATGTGATTGGTGCCGGAGATATTGTACCAATGAAGAAACCTGCTCCTGATATTTATCACTGGGTATTGAACCAGCTTAAATTGGATGCGCGGCAATGTATTGCAATTGAAGATTCTGAGAATGGGTGAAAGTCAGCAATGGCGACAAATCTGCTAACATTGATTACAGTCAACGGTTACACGCATTTGCAAGACTTTTCTGGCGCGCTAGCAATTTTGTCTGATTTGGGTGAACCGGAAGAACCGTTTACACAAATCAGTGGAAAAACTTTCAAACAGCAATGGATTGATTGCGAGATTCTTAATGGCCTGTTGAAATAATGGTTAATATTGAATAGGTTATGGGAAACTAATTTGAACTACTGTTAATCGTATTAGTCTATTTTTATAGAATTACACTGTTCACTGTGAGTTAGGAAATTGAATAGCGAATTCTCTCTTTTAATAACGAGGTATAAAAAGGATAGGCTTATGAAACATATTAAATCATTACTGGTAATCGCGATCATCACACTTCTTATTAGTTTTCCGCTGGTTGCTGCGGATATCAATCCACATACTGCAGAAGCAATAAAACATGCAGAATCTGCACAAACTCATGGGAAAGCAGGCCATACTAAGGTGTTGTTGGAACATGCAGAAGAAAGCTTGAAACATGCAGAAGCTGCAGAGAATGAACTTTCAGGTGCCAATAAACAACATGCTTCTGAATCTGTTAAGCATTTGAATGAGGCTATTGAACACGCCAAACAAAATCATGCAGATGAGGCTACCAAGCATGTCAGTGAAGCTTTGATTCACTTACAACAATCTACTGGCGGTTAATAAATCCAAGCTAGATTCCTCGATTAAAACGAGGTTTCTAGCTTAAGAAGCTATCGATAAATTTTTACAAAAAAATTCACGGTTTCTTTCAATCCATCCATAAAACGATGTGTTGGGGCATATCCAATCAAGGCATGGGCTAATGAGGTATCTGCTAAGGAGTTTCGGATATCTCCAGCACGTGGAGCGCGATGGGTTGCTTCATGTTGAGATTGCAACATATCCTTGATTGCATCGTACATATAGTTTACGGTAAATTTTTCACCGACGGCTACATTGATTACTTTACCAAAAGCTTGCTGATTTTCGCAAAATAGGCCGCGAATATTGGCTTGTACAGCATTATCCACAAACGTGAAATCACGAGTTTGTTCACCATCACCATTGATATAAACAGGTGTTTTGTCGAGTATGCCTTTGATGAAAAGCGGTATAACGGCTGCATAGGGACCATTGGGATCTTGTCTTGGTCCAAATACATTAAAATATCTAAAACCAATGATTTGCATGCCATATAGCTCATGAAAAACAGAAGCATATAGTTCATTTGTTTTTTTTGTTACCGCATAAGGTGAGAGTGGCTCTCCTACGCGATTTTCAATTTTGGGTAGCGTGGGTTCACTGCCGTAAACAGAGGACGATGAAGCGTATACAAATGTTTTAATGTGTGCATCTTTTGCAGCAGTGATCATGTTAACGAAGCCAGTAATGTTGACTTCATTGGTAGTGAGTGGGTCTTTTATCGAGCGAGGAACCGAGCCCAGTGCTGCTTGGTGGGAAACATAATCTATTCCTTCGCAGGCTTTCTGACAAATAGCAAAATCTCGTATATCACCCCGCATGAATTCAAAAGCTGGATGATTACTAAAGAGATCTATATTATTTTGTAGACCTGTACTCAGATTATCCAATACCCTGACTTTTTTAGCTTTATTGTTTAACAGATATTCAACGATATGCGAGCCGATGAAACCGGCCCCCCCAGTGATAAGAAAAGTATGCTGATCAAGCGAATTTGAATGAAATGAGGTCATTAAAGGCTCCAGTATTTCAAGTTATGAATCTTGTTCCTGAATTGGCCTTTGATATCAACTAAAATGCCATTGGGCTTTAACAGTGATTTGAAATATTCCTCAGTTAAGTCTTTGTAGTCATTGTGGCCAACTGTTGCAATGACTGCGTCATAACTTGTTCCTATTTTTTCACATAAACTAAAGCCATATTCATGTTTAACTTCATCACTATTTGCGCGAGGGTCGGATACATCTACCTGTACCTGGTATGCAATCAGCTCATTATATACATCAGCTACTTTTGAATTGCGGATATCCGATACGTTTTCCTTGAATGTGCATCCCATAATGAGCACCTTAGCTTGCGCTACATTGACGCCGGATTTAATGATGGCTTGAACCGTTTTTTTTGCAACATGATTAGCCATTTCGTCATTAATTGTTCTGCCAGATAAAATGACGCGACTGTTATAACCGAGTTGTTGTGATTTGTAAGTAAGATAATAAGGATCTACACCGATACAATGACCTCCAACGAGTCCAGGGAAAAACTTCAGAAAATTCCATTTGGTTCCGGCCGCTTCAAGTACTTCAAAAGTATTGATATTCATTTTATCGAAAATGATTGATAGCTCATTCATGAGGGCGATATTTAAATCGCGTTGTGTATTTTCAATAATCTTTGCTGCTTCGGCTACCTTCACTGAGCTAGCTCGATGTATGCCTGCTTTCACTACCAAATGATAAACCTTCGCAATTTGATCAAGCGCTTCCGCATTATTTCCGGATACTACTTTTACGATAGTTTCCAGTGTATGAAGTTTATCGCCGGGATTGATCCTCTCAGGTGAATATCCATATTTAAAATCAATACCGGCTTTCAATCCGGATGATTTCTCTATAACAGGTAAGCAATCTTCTTCGGTGCATCCGGGGTATACCGTTGATTCATATACTACATAATCGCCTTTTTTAATAACTTTCCCGACCGTTTCGGAGGCCCTTAAAACAGCTGTTAAATCAGGAACATTATGTGAATCAACAGGGGTAGGTACAGCTACGATAAAAAATTTTGCTTTTTTTAAAACATTTAAATCGTTTGTGAATTCGATATCGCAATCAATGAAATCATCTCTAGTCAACTCGTTGCTAGGGTCAATGTTATTACGCATCATTTCTAATCTATGTGCATGGATATCAAATCCTATTACCTTGATTTTTCTAGCAAATGATAATGCAATGGGTAATCCTACATAGCCTAGCCCAATAACTGCAAGTGTATTTTCTTTGTTGAGAAGTGATTGATACATAGATATTCTTAAGTTGTTGATAAACAAGTTGGGCGAGTATTGGTATCCAAAACAGATATCAATTCGATAGTTACTTACTCATGATATTTATCCATGAGGATTTGAGCAATAACAGTAATTATTCGGAAATAGGTTTGTAAAAAAGATACTTAATTTGAACTAATATGAGCCGGAACCTTGTACTCTAGCATACTTAACGATCCTAGAAAAGATGAAGGTCGGTCTTATTGAAGAGACGACTGGCATGTATTATCAGTTTTATTAAAATCCTTGTAATTGATATTTTTTCGTAGTTCGTGTAAGACTGGGAGTTTGCCACTCTTGTAGTGTACTTTGCCTTCACATCGTGACATCGATGCTGATCAGCAAGAATCTGCAGTTTGATGTTGAAATCGACGTAGTTGTCATGCCTCGCTACGCGTGCCACTTTTGCAATCGCCATATGTTTCTTCAAATCTCATTCTCTTGATTTCCGGTAACCATCTCATCGTTTCATTTGAAATTCTCATCGGATTCCCTGTAAAGCCGGATAGATCCTGTGCTACAAGCTAGGACGGTTTATTTGTTCGCTGCAATTTTATGAAACAATGATTGACATGGTATTTTTTCCCACGTATATTTTCAGGAGGGGGAAATAATCACACGAAATAATTTCAGTGTTTTCTTCCGAGTTAGAATTTTGTGATTTTTGCATTACGCCCTAAAAATCGCAGTAAATTGCGAGTCGGGTGGAATTGTTTTGATTGAGTAGGATTCTATGGATTTCTTATTGCTAATCAGATAATAAGAAATATTTGTTCAAAACGTCATAATGAAAAATTGGAGGATAGCAAGATCGAATCAATGTGATTCAAGACGATTCTTTTATCAGTGCTTGAAGCAGCATAGTAAGTGTTTATAAGTTTTTACAAAGCCGAAATTCAAGTAGTAAAACCAATGGTAATCGAATTTTAATCAAGATAACAAAAGGAACTTTTAATGAAAAAATGTTTTAACTACGAAATGAATAATACACAAGACGATAAATTCTCGCTTAAAATCAAACGAGCTTGTAATTTAATTTTTGGGATAACTTTTGTCATAGGCATGAGTTTGATTCCTTTGGGAGCAGTAAATGCCGCAGGTGCAATGAAATGGCATCCCGGCCACTACTATATACTTACGCCTAAGCAAAAATCGATTGATTCGTACATGGATATGGTTTATGACGAAATGCAAAGTACACCGGCCTTGCAAGGAGTGCAAGCGCGCTTTTCATGGCCAGAGCTAGAGCCCTCAAAAGGTGTTTATAACTTTGCGTTGATTGATAAGCTTCTTGCGCAGTTATCCAGTCGGAAAAAACGACTTTTTGTTCATGTGGGGTTAAAAGCATTTGATCTTGATGGAAATGTTGTTCCTAATTACATGAAAGTACCTGAATACGAGGGTGGTCAATTTGTTTGGGCGAAGTCTGGTTCAAAAACACCTAAGGGTCGCAATGTAAAGCTTTGGAATCCGAAAGTTAGAGATCGTTTGGCGGCACTATTTGCTGCAATGGGGAAGCGTTATAATTCGCATCCCTTTTTTGAAGGCATTACAATGAATGAAACGGCTCTTGGAAACGCGTTGCCAAGTCTGACGGATGCTCAGGAAAATGGCTGGTTTGATAATTTAGCGATTCTTCATCAAAAAATCCGCGTAGCGTTTCCAAATACCGTGACATTCCATTATCTGAACTACCCGCGGGATCAACTAGCGGAGTTGATTGGGAAATTTAAACAATCTGATACCGGAATAGGTTGTCCTGATGTATTTCTGGAAGATCCGGGTGTGAATCATCCAACAGGGATTTACAGTTATTATCGTAAGAATAATGGTGTGTTGCCTTTAATGGTGCAAATTGAACACGCCAATTACCTCAATACCCGCCATGACAACACAGGATTTGTGCCGACGATGGCTCAACTGAATAATTTTGCCAAGAATGAATTAGATGTTAATTATATTTTTTGGACCAGACTTCCAGAATATAAAGATAAAATTCTTGAATTTTTAAGATTTAAAGCGCAGGCAACGGCGCTTTCTGGAGGATTACGTTCGAACTGCCCAACTGCATTTTCATCTTGTAAAACAAACTAACAAGTTAATTTAAGAATATTTTTTACTAAAATATTCTGCCTTATAAACAAGGATACTGCTATATAATTTAGTATGTATCCTTGTTCAGTTTTTGTTGATAGAAATTGAATTGGTTGGAATTGCTAGTGATTCTAAAATTGTTTTTCTAATATTAGGCACGTACCGCAAGTGATAAATTTATTTTTATTATCGAATAGCCTAATAAAATGGGCTTTTCTTTGAGTGATAAGAAACTTGAGTTTTGATAGACTTCAAAAATATTATTTGAGTCGATTAATTGCGTTTGATTGGGTTTCTTATGGAAAACGACCATACTACAAGCTTTCTAAGAAAATTTGTTCGTTCACGTTGGAGTAGTCAATCCATGTTATGGAAGGTTTTTTTTTATATAAAGGATTCGCTTCAATCTTTTTTTTCTGCTGCGTTATTAACCGTTGATTATTTTTTATTTTCTTTCCAGCAAGACAGTATAAAAAGATTATTCAGGCAAAGTGAATACATTCATTTTGAAACGCATTGCATCAATCTTCTTCGTAGGACCGATAAGAAAAAATTTATTGAAGATCAGTTTGATAATGTAAATTTTAATTTGAAAATGTTTCCTGCGGTTGATGGTGCAACTATTGATACAGCAGATCTCATGAAGCAAGGTATTCTTTCACCCGATAATAAGGACCTCGGTTCTGGAAATCCCCTTTCTTTAGCACAAATAGGGGTATATCTTTCCCATCATGCACTTTGGGAGAAAGCAGCCAATTCAATCAATAAAATTACTTTCATTCTTGAAGACGATGCATTGATTCAATGCGATACGGCTACGTTACAAAAATTCACCCACTATATTCCAGAGGATGCGGATATTTTTTTCATTAACCATAGAAAAAATAAAATACGACACATCAATCCGTATGTATCAAAATTTGTAGGGCGTTTCTGGGGGTTTACAGCTTATTTCTTGACTAAAAATGGCGCTAAAAAGTTACTTGGATTGACTATTCCCATTCATATGAGTGCTGATGATATGATCAGCCAATTGAATGAGAAAGGATTGATCAATTGTTATTGCTCTCGTCAAGAGTTGGTCGTTGAGTGTAGCAATGCAAAAGACGCCAAGAACTTTCGTTTCGCAAGCGATATCCTTGATCGAACAGAAGAGAAGAAATGAGTGGCTTTCCTTAAAGGCTGTGAATTTAAACTCGTTTCATCGAATCAAAAAAATCAGAATTGTTTTTAGTCCCTTTGACTTTGTCGAGTAGAAAACCCATAGCATCCATGTCATCCATTGGATGGAGCAATTTACGCAAAACCCAAATTTTTTGTAAAATCTCAGCGGATATGAGGAGTTCTTCACGACGGGTTCCTGAACGATTGACATTGATGGCCGGATAAATGCGTTTTTCTGCCATACGTCGATCCAAATGGATCTCCATATTGCCGGTACCCTTAAATTCCTCATAAATAACGTCATCCATACGCGATCCGGTATCAATCAGCGCAGTCGCGATAATCGTTAAAGAACCGCCTTCCTCGATATTTCTTGCCGCACCGAAAAAACGTTTCGGGCGTTGTAACGCGCTGGCATCGACACCGCCAGTTAGTACCTTGCCTGAAGCAGGAACCACCGTATTATAGGCACGCGCCAATCGTGTAATAGAATCAAGCAATATGACTACATCTTTTTTATGCTCAACCAAGCGCTTTGCTTTTTCAATGACCATGTCGGCTACTTGTACGTGGCGCGTTGCGGCTTCGTCAAAAGTGGATGAGATCACCTCGCCACGCACCGAACGAGTCATTTCGGTCACTTCTTCAGGACGTTCGTCAATAAGTAAAACTATCAAAATAACGTCGGGATAATTTGCTTCGATGGAATGAGCAATGTGCTGCAGCATCACGGTTTTACCTGACTTGGGACTGGCGACCAATAAGCCACGTTGCCCTTTTCCAATAGGCGCAATTAAATCAATGATGCGACCGGTTATGTTTTCTTCGGCTTTAATATCACGTTCTAATATAAGGCGCTCATTGGGGAATAGAGGGGTAAGATTCTCGAATAAAATCTTTTGCTTGGAGTTTTCTGGTGGTTCGTTATTGACCTTGTCAACTTTAACTAATGCAAAGTATCGTTCACCATCCTTAGGAGGACGAATTTCTCCATCAATCGAATCGCCCGTATGTAGGTTGAAACGCCGAATTTGACTAGGTGAAATATAAATATCATCTGGACCAGCCAAATAAGATGTATCAGGGGATCGTAAAAAGCCAAAGCCATCTTGTAATACCTCTAGCGTTCCGTGTCCATAAATGGTTTCGCCCTTCCGAGCTTGATTCTTCAATAGGGCAAAAATCAAATCCTGTTTGCGCATTCGATTGGCGCCATCAATTTCATATTCGACGGCCATTTTGACTAACTCGGTAACATGAAGATTTTTTAAATCAGATAAGCGCATGAGGGTACTCGTGATAAAGGATAATCAAATGAACGATGAAAATAGGGAAGGAAAAGGTTACAGGTGGAATTGCTCAAGTGGATAATGTGGCTAAGAAAGAATCTCACATGACTCACATCCATAGGCGCGTAAGACTAATCGGTTTAGATGTGGCTGTCAATAAATGCAGTAAGTTGTGATTTCGATAAAGCGCCGACTTTTGTTGCTTCGATAGTGCCATTTTTGAATAACATCAAAGTAGGGATGCCACGAATGCCATATTTAGGGGGCGTAGACTGGTTTTCATCAATGTTGAGTTTGACTACTTTTAGTTTGTCTCCGTATTCATTTGCGATCTCATCCAGTACCGGCGCAATCATTTTACAAGGGCCGCACCATTCTGCCCAGTAATCTACTAAAACAGGCGTGGCTGATTGTAAAACTTCTGCATCAAAATTAGCATCCGTAACATGATGAATATGCTGACTCATATAGTCCTCTGTAAAATAAATGATTGTAAAAGCATAAACCCAATACTATCGTTGAAAATCGGGATATCAATTAGCTGATTGAAGTTTGGGATTAAATTTATTGAAAGGTTGTAAAACAACTCATTTTGCTATGCTATAGAAAAAACGGTCAAATGTGAAGCATCAAATCTAAAAAATGATGGCGATTATGGGTGACTGAAAATGATAGCTTTTTTAGGATGATAGGAACGTAACCTAATTCCGGTGCGATTTCCTATGGTTCTATTGATGGAGCTGGAAGCGAGCAAAAGTAATGTTACGCCGCTGTCTAAACGAACAGTATAGAGGATTTCTGCACCCAGGAAAGCTTTGTGAGTTATTGTTGCGTATGTATTACTGTTTTCGTCAAATTCAATATCAGAAGGGCGCAAAAAAACGTCAACGGCGTGAGTGTTCGTATTAGTTTCTTGTGACGTTAATGCGGCAGGTAAAACACCCAGCTCGGTTTCTACATGATGAGAATCCCGCATAATCCCGGGCAATAGAGCGCCTTGTCCAATAAAATGTGCTACAAAGCGGCTGATAGGGTGGTGATAGAGATTATCCGCAGTACCCCATTGTTGAATGGCACCTTGGTACATGACACCGATTTGGTCAGCAATCGTAAATGCTTCGGCTTGATCGTGGGTGACTAGAATGGCGGTAATGTGTTGTTGTTTAAGAATATCACGCACTTCCATACTGAGATGTTCACGTAAATTTACATCCAAATTCGAGAATGGTTCATCAAGTAATAATAGTTTTGGTCTAGGGGCGAGTGCACGCGCTAAAGCAACGCGTTGTTGCTGTCCACCCGATAGTTCATGTGGAAATTTGTTGATCGAGTCCGTCAAGTGCATGGTATCGAGTAATTCATGTGCACGCTGTTGCTTCTCGATTTTGCTCAAATGATTCAAACCGAAGCGGATATTATCCGCAACATTGAGATGAGGAAATAAAGCATAGTCTTGGAAAACCATACCGATGTGTCTTTGTTCGGGAGGGACAAAGTGATGTGCGCTGCACAGTAAAATGCCATCCAGTCGAATTTCACCGGCGGTGATTTTCTCGAAGCCAGCAATGCACCGCAATACGGTGGTTTTTCCACATCCACTCGGGCCCAATAAACAACCGATTGTTCCTTGCTCGAGTGTTAGTGTCAGCGCATCAACGACAATACGATCTCCATATGTTTGCTGAATCGTGCTAAGTTGTAAAAATGGATGACTCATCGTTGATTACTCAGTTTGGCGCATGAATAGGAAAATAGGTATCAAACCCGCCAATACCAGCGTCAAAGCAGGAATTGCAGCTTGCTCCCATTGTCCTTCGGAAGTCATTTGATAGATACGTACTGCGAGGGTATCCCAACCAAAAGGCCGTGTCATCAGTGTAATTGGCATTTCTTTCATGACATCGACAAATACCAAGGTCATTGCGGTAAATAGGCCCGATTTGAGTATAGGTATGTGCACTTTGCCAATAATCGACCATCCGTTCAATCCAAGGCTCATGGCCGCTTCATCAATACTGGTCGTTATTCGGCGCATTGCACTGTCAATGGCATAGTGACTCACAGCCATGAAGCGTATTAGGTAGGCGATCAACATTAAAATAATGGTACCTTGAATGATCGGACCGATTTCTATCTGAAACCATTGTGCCAATCCTGCCGACAATTGGCCATCCAGCCATGTCAAGGGTACGTAAACACCGATGGCTAGGACAGTGCCCGGCAGTGCATAGCCAATTGTTGCAATGCGAACAGCATTACGTGTAGCACTATCCGGGTGACGACGTACGCTATAAATCATCAGGGTTACTACTGAGCAAGTGAGCACGGCAGCTAAACTGGATAGCAATATTGAATGCGACAGAAATCCTAAATAACGCGCGCCATCAAAATCTTGTGAAAAAGCCTCGATAGACCAGAGCGCAAGTTGTGCGACAGGCAATGCAAATGCCAAGATTAAAATGCATATTATGAAACCGATAGCGAGTACATTTTGCCATCCAGTTAGTTGAATGCGCTGCGCTCGGCCACTCACTTTTGTTTCCGCGTAACGCATGCGCAAGCGCAAGCGCTGTTCGATCACGATCACAATAAAAACGACGATGATCAATAATGAAGCCAGTTGCGAAGCTGCTTGCAGAGAGAACATATTAAACCAAGCTTTGTAAATCGCGGTGGTAAAGGTATTGTAGTTAAAAACAGCGACTGTGCCGAAGTCTGCTAATGTTTCCATGAGTACCAGCATCAGGCCACCGGCAATCCAGGGGCGGGCCATCGGCAACGCAACACGGAGAAATCCTTGTGTTCGGTTAAGGCCTAACGATTGAGCGACTTCCAGTGAGCGCTTCCCTTGCGTCAAAAATGCATTGCGCGCAAGTAGGTATACATAAGGGTAAAAAGCCAAGGACATTACGGCGATAACTCCCATGCGACCGCGTATCTCGGGAAACCAGGATAAATCGCTATCGAATGCGTTGCGTAACGTGGTTTGGATAGGGCCGGTAAAATCGAACAACCCTAATGCAACAAACGCAGTAACATACGCTGGCATAGCCATAGGCAGTAATAGTGCCCAAGAGAAAAAACCACGCCCAGGAAAATCATATACCGCGGTTATCCAAGCCAAACTGGTACCTAATATCGCTGTGCCGGTGATAACACCGCACGCAAGCCAAAAAGTATTGTGTAATAAGAGTGGTAGCGATGTTGCGATTAAATGTTGCCAAATATCGCTGGTTGGGGCGAGTAGTGATGAAACGACTACACCAACAGGCGCTAACACTAATATTGCAGCTAGAAAGGGAATTAAACGCCAGACAAGCATCGTACCGCAAAGATAAAATAAGAAAACATGAAGCGAGCTATTAGCATCACTATTGGCAGCGCTTCATGTTACATTCGCGCATCACCGGTATCCGACACGATCCATGAGTTTTACTGCGGTTGTTTGCAGCTCGCCTGCTTTTACCAAATTCATTGGGTTTTGTTTAAACTCACCCCAATTTTCGACAAATGGATCGGCATCAATGGCGGGATTTACTGGATATTCCATGTTCACATCAGCAAATAGATTTTGGGCTTTCTCAGAGGATAAGAATTCAAGCAACTTGACCGCAGCTTGCTCATTACGGCTGTAACGAGTGATGCCTGCGCCCGAAACGTTTACGTGAACACCGTTTTTATCCTGATTGGGCCAGAAAATTGCCAGAGGTAGATTCGGGTCTTTTTTCATCAAACGACCGAAATAATAGGTATTTACTAAGGTCACATCGCATTTCCCCGCAGCGACATATTCCAATGCTTTGGTGTCATCCGAGAGCGGATCCGTCGCTAGATTGGCGACCCAGCCTTTGACGATTTCTTCTGTTTTGGCTTCGCCATGCTCCGCAATCATCATCGCGACCAATGATTGGTTATAAACTTTTTTGGATGAACGTAAGCATAACCGATTTTTCCATTTGGGATCAGCCAGGTTTTCATAGGATGAAAGTTCTTCTGGTTTGACTTTTTTTGTGTTGTAAACCAGGGTTCTGGCACGAATCGATAAGCCGAACCATTGATTTTTCGGATCGCGCAGATGAGCAGGAATGTTGTGTGCAAGGACGCTGGATTTGATGGGTTTCAGTAGCTCCGCTTGAGCAGCCGCCCAAAGATTTCCAGCATCGGAAGTCATCAGAATATCTGCAGGTGTATTTTTGCCTTCCGCTTCAAGTTTGGCGAGCAGAGCGCCTTCATTGTCTGTGGTGTATTTTACTTTGATACCAGTTTCTTTGGTGAATGCATCAAACATCGGTTTGATCAGTTGTTCGATACGGGCAGAATAAACGACGACTTCCTGTGCCTGTGTCGATTGTACGGACCACGTAAAGAAACAGAGTAAGGCGAGGATAAAACGGTTCATATTGAGTTTAAACATAAAAGAATTCGAAATGATGAGTAAATTAAATGGTTTTGTTAAAAATAACCTATTTGTCGTTTGGTTTGGTAATAAGTTTGTCAATCACTATAGTATGAATAGGAATAGTTATCAATTAAATCCAGTGGTATTTTTATCGATCCAGTGCGTAAAGTGAAGAAGCGGAAGGTGAAAAGTTTTTACGACCGATCACAGGAAGCTTGATAGCAAGAGGATCAAGATCAAAACCAAAAGTCAGTCCCAAAAAATTCAACTCAAAGCCTTCTATGGGGCTGACCAGTATACCGAGTAGTCCAAATAACGAAAACTGATAACCGCTGCCGCTTGGGGCACGTGAGAAGAACCATGGGTTGAGATAATCTTTGCCGATCGCGGTCGGCGGTAAATCCAATTGAAGTTCGGGAACTGCCCGAGAAATCCAAGCGATAAAGGTATTGGAATTGGGACCCGGCCAAATGGTATAGCTATCGGAATAAGGATAAGTGCGTGCGGCCTGGTCGATTTTTTTAATCATTGCATCAACGCCGCCGCCACGTTTTTCCAACAAAATTTCTGGTAAATTACCATACCAGTGTCGATCAGGGGCATTTTGATGGATCGATACCACTGACAGTTTTCGGCGTTGTAACCAACCAATCACTTCATACACGGTGTAGGTTTTTGCTTGCGTTGGCTTTACGGCAATCCAAGTGTGAATCCCAAGGTATCCTCGCCAACTGAACGTACGTGCACCATACACCTGAATGATTGCTTCCGGTGTGGTAGTGGGATTGGGAGCCAACCCGGCGGGTTCTCGGCTTGCATTCCACCAGTATTGTGCATGTGCCGAACGAGTAAAAAATAGAATGCATAACAGCAGAAATGGTGGAGAAAATAAGGAATAAACAGGTTTCATAGCGGGTTAAATCAAAAAAATAGATAAAAAATCGGAGAAGTTTTGAGAACACTGATACTCGAAGATATTATTTCTTGTTTTTAGCCATCAGCAAGTCCGGTAGTTTTTTGAGAAACCGTCCCGTGCTGATCATTTGGTGTTGCAGCATGTTCCAGTTTTCGGCATTTTTTCGTGCATCCAGGCAACGCATCAAACGTACACGCAGCGCTTCGCTTTGCATGTTTAATATTGCAGACCACAGTGCATCATCCACGTTATAGACTTTGCCTGCGACCAGGCTTACAGGGATAACACGTTCAATTGGTACCGCAAGATCATTGACAACGGCTTGCATCGCGCGATCAATGTTGAGCGATTTGGGATTGCTGGTATCGTTTAAATCATAGGGTGGCTGCCATTCATTGATGGGTCGCAAGTGGTCAATGAAGCTGACAGCTACCAACAAAGGTGGTGTATGGCGGTGCGTGCGCATAGCTTGGAATGCACGCAGTGCATCGAGACTATCGCGCTCGATTTGTCGATCCGGGCGATTAGCGGGTGTTACCCACAGAATCAAATCCGATTCGCCAGCGGCCGTTAGCATCTGTTCTTGGTTGAATAGCGGGCTATCGCAGCCGGGGCTATCTAGGATAATCGCTTGTGATAAACCTTCGCGTGTCAGAACAAACGGTTTAATGGTATCCGTAGTATCCGGTAGCATGTCCGTTGCAGCAATGAATTCACCGAATAATGCATTGATCAAACTGGATTTTCCAGCATTTGAGCGACCTAAAACTAGAATACGCAAAGGTTCGTCGCGCTGTTTTGTTAGCGTATCGGCTGCCTGTGTCAGATCGATTTCGGAAATGGGGGTGGCTGCATCGGGTTGTTCGATACCCAAGGACAAGCGCCCACTATAAAGATCGATTGCGTAGTAACCGACTTTGCGCACATAGGCACGTAAAAACCATCGATGCAATTCATCTTTCGCCAGCATGAAGCTACGTTCACGCAAATGACGCCAAGTTTCACTGAGCAGTGCATTGACAGGGTTAACGATGATGTTGCCAGCGCGATAGATGTTGAACAGTTGTTCTGCTTTAGCTTTCCAGCGTTGGATCCGAAATAAATCACCGATCGTTAGACGGTGACTGAAAGGGATTTTTTCCGCTACATCCTGGCGTAAATCACGGCTAGCGCGTTCAATAATCAGCAGTGTATGGGGGATGGTCAGTTCCAATAACGGTTTTTCAACATCCGGGTGATAATTGTGTGCGACCGTTTGCAAGGTTTGTTGTGCAAGTTGTAACGTCCATGCGCCATTTTCCAATGGCCAATCTTCAGGGTGTGTGCTTTCCGCCAATGCTTCTACCTGATTCCACACTGCATCAGTATTGGGTGGCCAAGTTGGATTGGGGGCTGTGGTGGCATCGCGTAATAGTTTACTTTCACGCTGCATAAGCCAGGACTGTAAGCCATAACTCAATACACCGCACGCTGCAAGCGCAATCAACCAATTTACCAAATAATCACTTTGCCACAACCATACGATGCCAAAACCAAGTAACGCTAGCACTGGAAAAATCAGTAACAAAAATATCAACACTCTGAGCGGATTGAACAACGAAAAATGCTTCATTCGAATTTGTCCGGCTTGTGTAAGCGTTGTTTCAAAATTAAAGCGCCGCGTTTTAATTCCTCAGCATACAACCGACGTAGTGAATCGGGGTCAATATTCAAACCATTTTTTCGTCGTGCAAAGAAATAAATTGCTGCTTTACCCAATGCATATGTGGAAGAGCCAGTCGAAGCAACACTCCACAGGGTGCCGATTGTTTGACCCCAAACTGGGATGATTTTTACCACGGTGCGTGTCAACCACCGGGTCAAATAATTCGATGCGATGCCTACGCCCATCAATCCCAGAAATTCACTGATAGTACTTTGATCCCAATGTTGTCCATACAGTTTGGCCAAGCCATGCAGCATCTTTGCTTGAACTGCCGAAACACTGACTAGATCGACTACCGGTAAAGCGCCCAGACCTGCAGCAGTGAAGGTATAACCGACGATGTGTTGATGTGCGGCGCGTGCATAGATATCGCGTACTTCCTTGCCACCACTGAGCTGATACTGCAAACCCAAGGAAGATAATGCCTCGATTCTTTGCCACAGTGCCTCCAGGCCATATTCTACAGGGCTAAAACCATCTTCCGGCAAGGTCAGGTCTACTGCGACCCATTGTACCGGTGCAAAGCCGGGTAATGACTTGAGGCTATTACGTTGTGCCTGCAATGCACGACGTAAATCCAGCGGAATACTATCCGGCAGTGGATCATCGTCGTAAGGCCAAGGCAGGATATGCACGAAGCCGTCAGGATAAAGATCATGCAATCCAGTTTGCACGATCAATACCGGCCATTCGGGATGGCGTTTGCGAATCGTGTGCAGCACGTCAAAAACACTGATTTGACCGAGATCAATCACTTTCACCACGGCAACCAGCAAATGTGCTTGCGTTTCGCAATAGCGGATGTCTTCACTGGGATCATACGAAACCTCGCCAAGGCCGCGTGTATCGAGGAACCGTACGATTGGTGCTGGTGTAGGGAAATCGTAAAACTGTGAGGTTCGCGTACATGGCTGAAATCCGTTGCCGATTTCAGCCGTTTCATTACCGGTCAATGCCCTGATGATCGAAGTTTTGCCAGCTTGGGTTTTACCGAGCAACCATAAAACCGGCACCGGTACGTGTTGGCGCGCGGCGCGCAAAGAAGCATCCAGGACGTCAGGATCGACTTTCGGTGATGTAAATGCCGCGCGCAACTGTTCCCAGTAACCGCTCCAGTTTTCTAAATCATTCCATTTCATTGTTCCATCTTAACATTTCTGGGAAATGGCTAAAATTCAAAATGGTGTGGGTCACTACTATAGTGATTAGAACGTTCAAGCTAAACGGTTTGTTATGGCATATCCGATTGGGGGGAGAGGTTAGGCGCGCTTCTTGAGTTGCTCGTTTGTCTGCCGAATCTCGTAGAAGAGCGACTTAGTTTTCCCTGCAGTCCATGCGAGTTCCAAATGTTTTGCAGGAGAGACTACTTAAAGGAGATGTTTTGTGCCAAGAATTATTTGATGTGCTTGTAAATTTTTTATGATTTCTAGGCCACCTTGAATCACTATTTCAGGATTCGGGTGGTTCAATTCAACAGCAATTTGCTGTAATAAATATTGACACGATTCATGAGTATTGTTGAGTAATTGCATTAAACGGGCAGTGACAGCATTAACTTCCATAAAATGCACGGTAAAATCTTCGTCACGATAAACGATTAAATGAATAGGGTCTTTACAGGGGATTTGTGGTTGAAAAGTGGGACTGATTTGATGAACTGGGAAGTGGTAGCTGAGCATCCAAGCTAATGGAGAAATGACAGGAGTGCCTGTTAATAAATCACCAGTAGGATCAAAAATTGTTTGTTCGATTTCTACATCCAATGTCGAAATGGCGAGTTCAACCCATTCATAATGCGCCAATTCTAATATGAAAGGGGGATCGTCAGAAGAGGGGTGACGCTCATATTGTAGATACTTGAGAAATTCCCGCGGCATTTCAGGAAATAACGGTGTATGTGCTAAGTGATTGGAGAAATAATCACGTATCATGGCATGCCAGTGATTATCCGGTAAAATCCGACGCAGTATAGGGTAAGTGTTTGCGATAAAATCTTCTATATTGCGGTAAAACAAATCGCTGTATACATCCATACGTCGTGGATCTATATCTTTAGGGCAAGAGTTCTTTTGGGGATCGCGGATATAGGCTGCAAAAGCGTATTGCAGAGCGGTAAAATCATTACGATCAGTCTTGTTGTTTATGATATTCACGATTTTCTTCTTGCCATTTAGCTTGCATGGTTTGAATGCTAGCAACTTCCCCCAATAATTCTGACAACGATGGTATGTTGAAATCTCGTTCCAATAAGGTCGGAATGATTCCAAAATGTTGATAGGCACTATTCAATAATTGCCATACTGGGCCTACTACATTGGCACCATGTGTATCGATGATCAGATCTTCGGCTTCCTTGTAATGTCCGGCGATATGGATATAAGCAATACGTTCGGCAGGTAATCGTTGTAGAAAAGTATGAGCGTCATAACCGTGGTTGACACTGTTAACATAAATGTTATTGACATCCAGTAACAGATCGCAATCGGCTTCTTGTAATACTGCATTCAGAAAGTCGATTTCTTCCATTTCTTGACCCGGTGCGGCGTAGTACGAGACATTTTCGATTGCGATACGTTGTTCCAGCTGTTCTTGTACTTGCTTGATTCGATTCGCAACATAGTGAACTGCTTGTTCGGTGAACGGAATTGGCATCAGATCATACAGATGACCATCATCACTGCAATAACTCAAATGTTCGCTGTAGTAGCGAATATTATGTTCATGCAGGAATTTCTTTAGTTTTTGTAAAAACGCTTGATCGAGCGGAGTAGGGCCGCCAATCGAAAGTGATAGGCCGTGGCAAATAAAGGGGTGTTTTTCGGTCAGCTCGTGAAGTTTTTTACCAAAATAACCGCCTACACCTATCCAGTTCTCGGGTGCAATTTCCCAGAAATTAACACATTCAGTTGAATGATCCGAAAGCGAGCGTATAAACGCTCGCCGCAATCCTAGGCCTGCACCATGAACAGGATAGCTCATATATATTGTGCAACGCTTTGAGTGAGTAGATTATTTTTTATTGTTGCCGCATTTTCCTTCACCGCATTTGCCTTCTTTTTCGGATTTTTTATCGCCGCACTTACCTTCCATATTCTTTTTCATTTCATCTTTGTTGCCACATTTTCCTTCACCACATTTACCTTCCTGTGTCGGTTTTTTATCGTCGTGCTTAGATTTATCAGCGGCATCGGCTTGCGTTAACTGCATATAACCACCCGATAGTGCTTTCATTGCAAAAGGGTTAGCGTTGTTCGTTTCGGTATTGGCCGACAGATTGCTTATCGCGAGAGTAGAAACAAAAGCAGTGCCTAATACAATTGAAACTGATTTTGTAGTTTTTTTAGACATAAATTTCCCTTTAATAATTAAGATTGGAACTTCAAATCATAACGTTAAAATCTAACGATGTGTTTCATTTTTTACGGGACTTACTTGCCATTGAGTAGATATTCCCGTAATCATATGATCATCTACATGGCAATGAAATAAAATTATCAACTTGACAGATTAACCATCTTTTTCTGCGCTAGATCGGAAAATCCACTTGCCCAGTTTGCCAATGTATGAATTCCCTGTTGAAAGGCAGTCAATGTTGATCGATCTAACAAAACGCAAGGTTTTTCAGAGAGTTGGCAATAGCATTTGACAATAATAAACACCTGGTGATTGATGCAGTCAATCGGGCATACAATCATATCTGTTTTTTCCAAAAGCTGTAGTAGCCGTTCAATCGGTGCGTCATCTGGGGCGCCGTGAAAGGACATAAAATGAGCCCCCATTTTTTGAGTAAGTTGTTCATACCCTGCATAGAGGTTTATGCGGCCACCAACGCACAAAACGGATTGCCCTGACAGATCATGTCCATCCTGGGCGCTAACCGGTTTGATGGTATTGTATTTCTCTGCCGGCAAAGTTTTGATTAACCTAGGTTGTGATTTTAATGGCAATGAACTTCGATTGGGTTTTTCATGTTGCGTATTTTTGAACAGCAATTTTTCAGGATTACCCTGGCTGAGATACTTATTCAGAATGTTTGATTTCCGATATGAGAGCAAAAACTTCATGGCTTGTGATGCACGGAGTTCGAGATTCTGAAGACAAGACACTAAAAAAGTATCGATGAATGCAGAAGATCGATTAGTAGTAATCAATTGAAATGCACTACTAATTGCTAACACAGGATTTTTTAAGGTTCTCATGATCAAGCCTCCTGAAATTTTATTTCATGAGTAAAAAAATCGCTTGCTGACCTGGGAGGATTAGGCTGGCTGGCTTAATAAACTGCTGGAGAAGGAAGAGAACTCCAGCAGCGTTGGAAAAAAACTTACATCTGGCTTTGCAGCCAATTTTGAATACCGACTTTCTGCATGACATCGAGCTGTGTTTCTAACCAATCGATGTGCTCTTCAGTATCTTCAAGTATATGTTTAAATAATTCACGAGAAATAAAATCGTTTGCGGTTTCACAAGCTGCAATGGCTTTTAATAATGATTCTCTTGCGCTTATTTCAAGTTTTAGATCACAAGCAACACATTCTTGTGCACTTTCGCCGATCATTAATTTTCCTAGATCTTGTAAATTGGGTAAGCCTTCCAAAAAAAGAATCCGCTCGATTAATTCATCTGCATGCTTCATTTCTTCGCAGGATTCTTCGAATTCATGTTTGCCAAGACTATGAAACCCCCAGTTTTTATACATGCGGGCATGTAGAAAGTATTGATTAATAGCGGTTAATTCATGCAGTAATTGCTGGTTTAAGTGACGGATAATCTCTATGTTACCTTTCATGGTTGTCTCCTAATACAGGTAAAAGGGTAAAAGCACAGATACGTAAGCATCAAAATGCATGATGAAGATTGTGCTGAGTTTTGAATAGTGTAATGGTTATTCATCATTTCGAAAAATTAATAAAAATTACCATGCTACTCATGGATTCGTTCATCATGTTAATATACCTGATTACCGCTTTAAATCCACGTACTATTTGTTCAAAAGTAGCTTGCCATTACGTGTGCGTCGCAATAAATACTGCTCTCCTTTGTGCGATATCAACACGATGTCACCATCTTTAAATAACCACTCGCTATCCAGAGTTTTTTTGGTGCTATTTATTGAACCTTTTGAATAAAAATTAGAATCTATGTCGCTAAGTTGGGAGGGATGTATTTTATTCATATAATAATCAAAGATGTTAATGTTAATGTTAATGATTATCATTATAATTGGTTTTCTGAGAAATGCAAATTTTTATATAATCTACCGAATATAGAGTAATAGGCTAAAAAATTACAAAGATTAGGAAATATTTTTCTCACCAATCAATAGCAATAGTTTTTTGATTGGTAAAAATAACAAACGATTTGAGTGATTTTCCTGAAAACGTTTAGAAAAAATATTGTTTACAATAATTTTATGAGAACATGTTCAATGCAAGAGTGTTATAAGAAATGATGCTTAGCGCTGAAAAGGTCCGTGGATTTTAGGAAAGTGAAGTTCCAAATCGTTATTTTTATATACCTTAAAATATATGTCTAATGGGTTCTGCAGTATGGTTTCATATCTGTTGCGATTGTGTATTCCAATAGTTCTACTATCAATACTTGTCATTTCAAGTGCTGCTGCAGTAGATCCTAATAAGTTCCTACAACCGTCGGCTTCTAGTAAACTCATTCAACCCTATTTTAGTTATACGCTTGTCGCCGACGACAATATAATGAGGATTCGTGATAGGTTCAACCCAAGTACTCTTGAAGATTCGCAAGTAAAAGATGAACTTTTAAGGGGGCATCGTTCTGATATCTCCAATCGTTTTGTGGGAGGAGTTTTACTCAATAAAGAAATCAGTCGCCAACGATTCACTGGTGATTTGAATTGGGCTTATAACAAATTTGAAAGATTCAGTGATATGAATAATGACTTCAAGAATGCCGCTGGTAATTGGAATTGGGTCGTTGGCAAAAGACTGGAAGGCAATGTGGGGGTGACTTACAACGAATCATTGATGCCATTTTTATTTCAACCGGGCGCAAAAATTTTTCGTACTGAACAAACGCAATTTGTCAATGGCGTATGGACCATCCATCCGCGGTGGCGTTTAAATAGTGAGTATCTGCATTATGATTTGGATGTGGGTGAAAATAATCTTACTTCGGACATTGCTGCTCAACGGGCAGCTAATCTTACACGTATTGAAGATCGTTTTGAAGGTGGAATCGATTATGTTACCCCTAGTAAAAATACCATTGGCGTGCTTTTTCGGTACATCATCGGGGATTTTTCCAGAGCACCTAACGTAGATCTGAGAACGGGACTTCCGTTATTAGACCCGGAAACTGGGCGTCCAGTAAGTAGTGATTTTGATCAAAAGGAAATCATGGCGAAAGTTAACTGGGCCGTTACTGAAAAATCCCGTTTTTTGGTGACGGGGGGATGGGTTGAGCGTTTAAACTCAAGTGTTAAAGAACGTAATTTTAGTGGGTTTAATGCACGTGGTACTTATACTTGGCAAATGACAGAAAAACTGGGATTAAGCATTAATGGTTGGCGTGTAACTGCTTCCATGAATAACTTGACCACAAACTTTAGTTTGAACACGGGTGTCAGTGTGCAGCCTTATTGGCAGATTACCGAGAGAATTCGGTTTGAGGGAGATTTCTCTTACGAGAAAAGGAATTTTGATCGACTCACAGGTTTTTTTGACGATGCAGGTATCGTTGGTAGAAAAAATACCTTTCGTAATGCAACCCTAAGAGCGATTTATGTGCCCCACCCTAGCTTGTTATTAAGTACTTCTATTTTTCACTCTGATTTAAGTACTGATGCTACGGCAGGTGGTTTTAATGCAAATGGTGTTACCGCTAATTTGCAGTATGTGTATGGAAAACGATGACAAGTAATGATTTGCCGATAGTAGCTTTTTTCAAGCACCTGCTTGATCCTTTTATTATATGGGGCATGTTAATACTGACAACATGGCTCTATGACGAAGATTTTACGAGTTATTATCTTGTGTTGGTGATTATCACATTTTTTATTTCGTCTTATATATACGAACGCACCCTGGTCTATCGAAATTGGCGTAAAGGCAGATTACTTGCTTATGTACGCGATACTTTAATTGGATGGATAATGATCGTGGTGATTATTACCTTTTTGGGGTATGCAACTAAATTTCACGATCAATTTTCTCATCAAGTACTGCTTACTTGGTTTGTTGTAACGCCTATTACACTCATTATTAGTCATGTCATTGGGCGTAGTATCATTTCGTGGCTCTATGCGAAAGACCATCTTCGCTCGGCAATCGTTATAGGTGCCAATGAGACAAGTCTTGATTTCATTAAACATATCGAGGAAATACCTTTTTTATTGATCAGTTATCACGGTTATTTCGATGAACGTGATCACTCACGTATTATCGACTCACCTGATAATTGTTTTGGTCGGCACTTGGGTAGTCTCAGTGATGTGATTGCCTATATTCATAAATATAATATCGAGATGGTATTCATCAGTTTGCCAATGTCTTCTCAACCGCGTATTCAGAAATTGATGGACAAAATTCCTGATACCACAGCTTCTGTTTATTTTCTCCCTGATATTTATGTTTTCGATTTAATGCAAGCTCGATTTGATTATTTTGGGGATGCTCCGGTTGTATCCATGAATGAATCACCGTTCGTTGGTGTTGATGGAGTAGTAAAGAATACCAGCGACTTCATTCTTTCGATTATTATTCTGATCCTTTTATTACCGCTAATGCTGGGTATTGCAATTGCGGTGAAATTGACTTCACCTGGCCCGATTATTTTCAGGCAGCGACGCTATGGTTTAAATGGTGAGGAAATTATTGTGTATAAATTTCGTTCGATGACCGTTGCTGAAGATGGCTCTAATGTGACACAAGCAACGAAAGATGATCAACGTTTCACAAAGATTGGTGGTTTTTTACGCCGCACTTCGTTAGATGAATTGCCGCAGTTTATCAATGTGTTACAAGGGCGCATGAGCATTGTCGGGCCACGCCCCCATGCGGTTGCACATAACGAGTTGTATCGAAAGCTAATTAAAGGTTATATGTTACGTCACAAAGCGAAACCAGGAATCACAGGTTGGGCGCAGGTCAATGGTTGGCGTGGAGAAACTGAGGTTCTAGAGAAAATGAAGGCTCGCATTGAACACGACTTGTATTACCTGAAGAATTGGTCAATTTGGCTTGATTTCTGGATTATTATTCGAACAGTTTGGACTGTTGTTCGTAAAGATAACGCGTATTGAGTTCATCATTTATGAATAGGGCTTTTTTGCAAGACTCTTTTTTTGGTTTTCTTAGCTTTGTGATATTTCTTATCACTATAGCAATAAGAAAACAGAGTGTTGCAAAAGCCATAGTGTTTGGAACTAACTAATCTTTATTAACGATCACTTCAGAATAAGTATTATTGGTTTGCTTTGATTGCATCAAGATTGGCTTGGGCGTCTGGGTTGCCTTGTGATGCTGCTTTCTCAAACCATTTGATAGCTTCTTTTTCATCTCTGTTGACACCTTCTCCGGTAAAATACATTGCGCCCAAATTATTTTGTGCATCTACATGACCTTGTTCTGCTGCTTTTTTAAATAATTCAACCGCTTGATTCATATCTTTTTCAACACCTTCACCGTTTACATACATCAATCCTAAATTGAATTGAGCATCGGCATATCCTTGCTCCGCTGCACGATAAAACCATCCAACTGCGAGTTCTGGATCATTATCGAGAATTTTTCCTGAGGGGTTTTTTGAGATGGCTTCACCGGTATAGTACATCACACCTAGATTGTTTTGTGCTTCTGCATTCCCTGCTTTTGCATTTTCTACTAGCACCTTAAATTTTTTTTCAGCAGCTTCAGAATCATTATCTAATTCTTGTGGGAAGATTTGTTTCTTTAATTCACCTTTTTCTTCATCTGATAAACCTTCTGAAAGTGAAGAGGGAATCTCTCCTAAATGCGTGATTTCATCTGAAACAATTGCTTTAGTCTGAGTGTCGGATTTATCGGTCACGGAATTATTGCCGCAACCAACAATCAATCCAATAACTGCAACAAATAAAAAATAAGATAATGTTTTCATAATTATTTTCCTAATTAAATAAAAAAAGGTGACTTATAGCACGGAACTGAATCGAATTAAGGTGTGCTGTTGATGAGTATGTTTCTGTTGATATCGTCGTAGATTTATTTATTTTATGGCACCAGATTTTCTCAATATCTCCGCTACCTCGCTAAATCGGTATCGTTCAGCAAGCATTAACGCAGTCGTCCCGTTACTGGTTTTTAAATTTAAATTCACTTTTGCTGCAATAAGGGTATATACCGCTCGTAAATGACCGTGTTGTACTGCAATTATCAACGCAGTAGCACCATTTTCCAATTGATAGTCTTTTTCGGCATTCGCATCCACCAATATTTGAATAATCTGTTGATGTCCTTCTTGTGCGGCTAGTAATAATGCTGTCATGCCATTGATTCGTTTTGCATTTACATCAGCATGCGCAGCCAATAACAATTCGACTGCCTGCTTTCGATTTTTTCCTGCAGCCAAAATTAAAGCGGTGTCCTTTTCATCATTTGCAGCATTTACATCTGCACCTGCTTTCAATAAAAGCCTTACGATTTCATCGCGGCCATCGTGTGCAGCTTGCATGAGCGGCGTATAGTCTTCGTCATTTTTGTTGCTAATATCCGCCCCTGCTTGCAAAAAGCGTTCAACTATTTCTGTATGTCCTTTTTTTACCGAAGCTACAAATGCTGTATTGAGTTCTTCTGGCTGAATTTGCTTTTCGTCAAGGATTTGCTTTACCAATCGAATGTTACCTTTATTAGCCGCATTTACAAGCTCACTGTCAGTTAATGCGGCTGCAAAACTGGGGTTTACTAAAAACAAGGGCAATGTGAATTTCGCCAATTGAAGTATTAAAAGCTTTACCCTACTATTATTCATATATTGATAGTAATAAATTAAAAAAGCGAATTATGCCATTGGTTTCTTGTGCGATCATCTTACCGTTTGTTAATTACTTTATACCGAGCATGTTAGTCTATAATGGTGTCAGTTCAAACGATACAAATTTCTCAAGTTTAATTTTTATCTCGATTTCATAATCAATTATCAATCAATTGAAATGACTAACGATCATTACGACATTGTCATCATTGGAGGCGGCCCTGTTGGTATGGCGTTAGCAATAGCCTTACACAACACAAATGCTTCGGTATTGTTATTGGAAGCTCGTGGTATACCGGAAGAAGTTGGAGATCCTAGGCCTTTGGCATTATCGTATGGTAGTCAATTGATCTTACGGCGGTTAGGAGTTTGGGATCGATTAACTCAGAAAACACCCATTACATCCATTCATATCTCTAACAGGAGCAGCTTAGGTCAAACATTGATTACACCGGAAGATGCCAATGTTCCGGTATTGGGTTATGTGGTTAGCTATTTCGATTTATATCGTTCCATGTACCAAGAGTTGGCGGAGAAGACTACGGATAATATTGATTATATTGCGGGAGCCACCGTAACTCAATTGGAAACTTCTGATAATTTAGGTACGGTATATTTTGACTATCAAGGTAGGGAAGTAAAAATCGATGCCCGAATGCTAGTACTAGCCGATGGCGGTAAGTTGACGCAGTTTATTCCAGATATCGTGTATAAAACTCAGGATTATCAACAATGGGCAGTGATAGCTAATATCAGGGCTGAGAAAAGGCAAGTTGGTGTTGCTTATGAACGCTTTACTTCTGATGGGCCGATAGCATTATTACCTAATAAGGAGGATTTTGCTTTGGTTTGGACAGCGCCGTCTTCAATTGCTAAAGAAATTTGTGAGTTTGATGATGCAACCTTTCTTAAGTGTTTGCATCATCATTTTGGGGATAGGCTAGGTCAGTTTGTTGCAACGGGGGAGAGATCTGCTTTTCCACTCATGTTAAAATATGCTTCTTCGATTACAGCGCAAAGAATGGTTTTGATAGGTAATGCAGCTCAAACGTTGCATCCAGTTGCAGGGCAAGGATTTAACTTGGGATTACGTGATGCCTATGAATTATCAAGAGAAGTATCGAGTATGCACAATACGATCAATAAAATCGGTACGTCTGCCATGCTAACGAAATATAGTGAAAAGAGAAAAATCGATAGCTATGGAGGCATGATTTTTACAGACATGCTTATTAAACTTTTTTCCAACGAGCATGCATTGTTAAAATCTGCCTGCGGACTTGGTTTAAGTGCTTTAGATTGTGTTTCGCCCCTAAAAAGATTTGTTTCTCGTCGTATGATTTTTGGGGCGGGGGGATAATTTATTGCATGTTGCTACTTTGCCAGTGATCAAAGCGCTATAATTCACACCAACCATTCTTTAAAAAAATGGCTAGATACCTCTCTAAAAATGATGTGGTTTCTGGTAGTTGTAAAAACAGCTTGCTCAAAATATTTTCCTTCTCTGAAACATATTCGACCTAAATGCAGATCGGTTCTTATATTTTTAAAAATAAACTTATTGTCGCACCAATGGCTGGCGTTACAGATCGGCCTTTTCGGCAGTTATGTAAAAAAATGGGTGCTGGCATGGCGGTTTCTGAAATGGTCTCTAGTAATTCGCTGTTGTGGGGGTCGAAAAAAACAGAGCGTCGTGCTAACCACGAAGGTGAAGTATCTCCAATTTCCGTTCAGATTGCGGGTTCTGATCCCCAAATGTTGGCAGATGCAGCACGTTACAATGCTGAAAGAGGCGCTGAGATCATTGATATCAATATGGGTTGCCCTGCCAAGAAAATATGTAATGTCATGGCGGGTTCGGCTTTATTGCAAAATGAGTTACTTGTTAGAAAGATTCTTGATACCGTTGTTAAAGCAGTTGATATTCCGGTAACACTTAAAATACGTACGGGTTGGGATAAACAACATAAAAATGCTTTGACTATTGCACATATCGCTGAAGACTCTGGAATACAAGCTCTGGCTATTCATGGCCGTACCCGTGCTTGTGCATATACTGGCAACGCCGAATATGACACTATCGCAGCAGTTAAAGCTGATGTCAAAATCCCGATCATAGCGAACGGCGATATTACAACGCCTGAAAAAGCAGATCGGGTACTTACATACACTAAAGCCGATGCCATTATGATAGGACGCGCGGCTCAAGGACGTCCTTGGATATTTCGTGAGATAGATCAATATTTACAAAATAAGGCTGAGTTACCATCACCTAAGGTCTCTGAAATACACCAAATTCTCATTAACCATTTACATGACTTATATGATTTCTATGGAGAATCCTCCGGTGTGCGTATCGCACGCAAACATATATCCTGGTATACCAAGGGCTTAGTTGGTTCTGCCAGTTTTCGGCATAACATGAATCAATTGCAGACCAGTGAACAGCAAATCTTCGAAATAAATCTATTTTTTTCTGAATTAGCCGAAAAAGGCCAAAGATTGAGTTATATAGAAGGAGAGGAATCAGTTCATGAACACAGTGAAGGAGAATGAAATTGCAACGTGTATTCGCAAAGCTATCAGTACTTATCTGGATGATCTGGACGGAGAGAAGCCGGGGGAATTATATAATATGGTCATTCATAGCGTTGAGAGACCGTTAATTGAAATAGCAATTCAACATACTAGAGGTAATCAAACTCAGGCAGCAGAATTGCTTGGAATAAACCGTAATACATTACGCCAAAAAATGAAACAATATCAAATTAAATGACTATTCAATATGCACTCCTGAGTGTGTCCGATAAAACAGGAATAGTAGATTTCGCTCAGCGACTGATTCAGAATGGTATCAAGATACTATCTACGGGTGGCACTGCTCAATTATTGCGAGAAAAAGGATTAACCGTTACTGAGGTTAGTGATCATACTGGCTTTCCTGAAATGTTGGATGGTCGTGTTAAAACTTTGCATCCCAAAATCCACGCAGGGATATTGGCTCGTAATGATTTGGCAGAGCATCAACAAGCACTCGAAGAATCAGGAATCCCTAATATTGATTTGGTTGTTGTTAATCTTTACCCATTTAAACAAACTATTGCAAAACCAGGTTGCAGTTTGAGCGAGGCGATTGAAAACATTGATATCGGTGGCCCAACCATGATAAGAGCGGCTGCAAAAAACTATCAAAAGGTTGCTGTTGTTACCGATCCACTTGATTATTCATTTATTTGTGAAGAACTAGAAAAATGTCACAGAAAAATTAGTGAAACTACTCGTTTTAATTTAGCGCAAAAAGCATTTTCTCATACGGCTTCTTATGATAGCGCTATCAGTAACTATCTTACTGGTGTCAACAAAAATTTCCCTAATTCACTCAATTTGAACTTTTATCTTGTTCAGGAGCTACGTTACGGCGAAAATCCTCATCAGAAAGCAGCTTTCTATCGTGATGAGGTGGTTGCGCCTGGTGGCTTGGCAAATTATAAGCAATTACAAGGTAAAGAATTATCTTATAACAATATTGCGGATACAGATGCTGCGTGGGAATGTGTCAAGACTTTTCATCAACCAGCTTGTGTGATTGTCAAGCATGCAAATCCTTGTGGTGTGGCAATTGCAGAAACAACATTGCAAGCCTATCAGCGTGCCTTTGCTACAGATCCTGTTTCTGCTTTTGGCGGCATTATTGCATTTAATCGACCGCTCGATAAAGAAACGGCCGAAGTCATTTTAAAGCAATTTGTTGAAGTCATTATTGCTCCACAAATTTCATCTGAAGCACAACAACTTTTGGGGCAAAAAAATAACATTCGTGTATTGATTGTACCATTGGAAAATGGTTTTCATCAGTATGACTTGAAGCGAATTGGCGGGGGTGTTTTGGTGCAAACACCAGATATGAAAAATGTTACCGACTCAGATTTACAGATTGTTACACAGGTGAAACCAACGCCACAGCAACTTGCTGATTTACTATTTGCGTGGCGTGTAGCGAAATTTATTAAATCGAATGCCATTGTGTTTTGTCGTAATGGTCAAACTGTGGGCATCGGTGCTGGACAGATGAGTCGTGTAGATAGTGCGCGCATTGCTTCTATTAAAGCTCAACAAGCTGATTTTTCACTATCAGGTTCTGTTGTTGCTTCAGATGCTTTTTTCCCTTTCCGAGATGGCTTAGATGTTGTGGCACAGGCTGGTGCAATCGCAGTAATTCAACCAGGTGGCAGTATTCGCGATAACGAGGTTATTGCGGCAGCCGATGAGCAAGGTATTGCGATGGTGTTTACAAATATTCGTCATTTCAGGCACTAATTTGTTTTAATGATTATGAAAGTATTGGTCATTGGCGGCGGTGGTAGGGAGCATGCAATTGCGTGGAAGTTAAGACAATCTCCTCGTGTTGACAAAGTATTTGTGGCACCAGGCAATGCAGGTACTGCATTAGAGCCTGGTATTGAAAATGTTGAAATAACTGAGATTCCTGAGCTTATTGAATTTGCACAAAAAGAATCTATAGCCATTACTATCGTTGGCCCTGAGGCGCCGTTGGCTGATGGTATTGTCAATGCATTTCAGAAGACCCAATTAAAAATTTTTGGCCCGACTTGGCAAGCTGCGCAACTTGAGACATCAAAGATTTTTGCTAAGGAATTCATGTTGCGACATAAGATTCCGACAGCTGGGTATGTACGTTTTAACGATGCTGTATGTGCTCATCGTTATATTGATGAGAATTCTGTGCCACTTGTTATCAAAGCAAATGGTTTGGCTTCCGGGAAGGGAGTGGTGGTTGCAGAAACAAAAGAACAAGCACATTCTGCCGTGGATGCCATTCTGGTTGCTAAAAATTTAGGGAGAGCAGGAAACGAAATCATCATCGAAGAATTTCTTCAAGGCACAGAGGTCAGTTTTATTGTTATGACGGATGGGCAACATGTATTGCCGTTAGCGAATAGTCAAGATCACAAACGGCTTTATGATGGAGATCAAGGTCCTAATACTGGTGGGATGGGCGCATATTCACCTACACCTTTTGTATCATCTGAGCTTCATGAAAAGATTATGCAGGAAATCATCCATCCAGCGATTGATGGAATGAGGCAAGAGGGTATTCATTATCGCGGTTTTTTGTATGCTGGGCTCATGATTACTCCGAATGGACAACCTAAGGTTTTGGAATTTAACTGCCGCCTTGGTGATCCTGAAACACAACCAATCATGTTGCGACTTAAGGGTGACTTTTTTTCAATCATAGAGCATGCTGTTAACGAAACGTTGGATAAAGCACTTATCGAATGGGATTTGCGTACTGCATTAGGTATTATAGTTGCTGCGCATGGTTATCCAGAGAATCCAAGGAGAAACGATGTCGTTCAAGGATTAACAGGATTAATGCTTGAGCAAAAAAGTAATCATGATTTTCATATTTTTCATTCTGGTACTGTCATTCGGAGGAAAGATAATAACGAAGAGATTGTTACTGCTGGAGGCCGTGTTTTATGCGTTACATCATTAGGTGAAACAATAGAAACTGCACAGAAAAATAGTTATCAATTAGTAAACAAAATTTTTTTCGAAGGCTGTCAGTTTCGTCAAGATATTGGCTATCAGAGTATTCATCGCTCAAGTTAGAATCATTCTGAGCTATATATAATTAAATAACGATAAGCCAGAAATTTTTACGTATGACTGTTGTGCAGCTTGAAGATAAAGTTGTTGTCGCTGTAAATCTGATATCGCTTTTGCGAAATCGACATCTTGTAGATTTGACAATAAGCTTTCAAATTGAATTTCTTGATCGCCTCCTACGCTTTCTAAAGCATCAATCTCTTGAAGTCTTGCACCGATAGATGATTGTTTGGTTAATACATTTTCCAGACTATTGTTTATATTTTGTAAGGAAGAACTTAAAGCATTTGCGAATCGAGTACCGCCAGGTTGACCACTAGCAGGTTTTTCGAGTGCTACAACTAAGTCACTAATAGTTTGGAACATACTTTTGTTATTACTAGGAGAAACAGTAAATTTATCGCCATTGACAGGGTCTCCTTTAATACTAAATCGCATTCCATCAAAATTGATTGTGTTGGTACTGTTATTATAGGAGTTACCAGATGAAACTGTTGTTGATGTTGTCGTATTTATGACATTATAAGTTGTAATACCCGCAGTAACCGAAAAGTTTATTTCATAGCTATTCCCAGTTAAGCTGGCTGGATTCGCTACAGATCCAGTATCAATGACTCCTGTTCCTTGATTTAGAGAGTTGGCTGCAGTGGTAAATACGCCATTACCGTTTTTGATTCGCTCAAAAATGTCAGTTCCGGGATCACTTACAGCTAATTGACGAGAAGGACCAACTTGGCTCAGTCTTTCACCTTGGTCGCCTAGATACTGTACATTCAATCCGATTTGACTAAAAGGTTTTGTGTTTGCTTGATATCCCGAGAATAAAAATTGACCTTTTTCATCGGTTGTGTTCGCTAACCCGACAAGAGACTCCAACTGACTTCGTACTTCCTTTGCAACAATTATTCGATCTGCATCATTAAATGAAGCCGTTCCTGCTCGTATCGCAGATTCATGCACATCTTGCAGTAATGATGTAACTTTTCTTAATATGTTTTCTTCAAGTTTTAACGAGGATTCCGCTGTTGTGCGATTTATTGAGTATTGCTTATTAAGTGATATTGATTGGCTGATACTCAATGCTTGTGCAGCTGCAATAGGGTCATCGGCAGGTGTAAGGATTCGCCTCCCGGTTGAAAGTTGCTGCTGTGTCTTAATTAATGTGTCTTGCTGCTGAAGCATTAAGTTCGTTCCAGTTTCATAGATAGTATTTGAACTGATACGCATAATATCGCTCCTGAATTTCAAAAAAACTAGCCAAGTTGCAAAATTGAACTAAATAATTTTTCACTGATTTCAATAACCTTGCTTGATGCTTGAAATGCCTGCTGGAATTTCATTAGGTTAGCAGCTTCCTCATCAAGATTAACACCTGAGATGGATTCCATTGATTTTTTAGTTTGAGTCAATAGATTTGCTTGGGCTTTACTTGTAACTTCTAGTTCGCGGGTTTTATTACCTATCTGTGAGACCAATTGTCCGTAAGAAGATTGATAAGTAGCTGAGCCACTTTCCAAAGTATTTTTTGTCTGCAAGGCACCCAGTAAAAGTGCATTTCGATTGTCTGCTGAACCGTTATGATTAGGAGCTACTGTGAAAATATCTCCAGCAGCTGGCTCCCCGCTAATTTGGAAAGTATATCCATTAAATGTAATATCAGTTCCTGAGGTATAAACCCGATTGGTTGCCGGTAGTCCTGTGCCAATCCCAGTTACATCATACAAACCGTTATAAGGTGTTTGAAATGTAATTGTTAGTGGCTGCTGGAGATTAGAATCAACAGGCGATGTGGTGACCATTCCCGCACTTATAGTACCCTTGCCAGTATTAGATAATGCAGAACTCGTGCGGCTAGGACCTGCTGCAGCGATTTTAGAGGTATCCTGAATGTTAACCGCAATATCTTTAGCACCATTAATCGTTGGTTGAATTAAAAATCTTTCATTAGCAAGAATTGTTGCGCCAGTGACGGCTACACCATCAAGTATTAATGGGGTGCTTGATGAAGGTACTAGAGATGTATTGATAGAGACGTTGTCTGATAATCTCATCAACGTGTAATTCGTACCATCAAAAGAGAATTGATAATCACTCGTTGTCAAAGCCCCAGAATCAGTGATAACAGCTGAGACACTTGACGTTCCACTATTCATTAAAGAGGAAATAACTTTTGGCGAAGATATGGTAAAAAAATCAGTTCCCATTTCTCCATTAAGATCCATTCCTAATCGGTGTTGCTCATTAAAAGTTTGAGCTAATACAATTGCAATTCTCCCAAATGAGTTTTGGGTCTTGTCCAAAGTATCATTACGGAAAGAGAAAAGACCCCCTAGGGCTCCTCCTGTTATTTGTTCTTCGGGTAATTGGATAATATTTCCGCCATTATTCAGACCTACTGTTAAATTGTCTGGGTTATCAGGAAATTTCATCGTTACGAGTGACAGAGCCCTAGAACCAACAACGATTGCCTGACCATTACCAATATAAACATTCATACTCCCGTCGTTTTGCTTTACAGTGTCTGTGTTTATAAATTTGCTTAATTGATTAATAAGATCATCTCTTTGATCTAGCAAATCATTGGCAGGTTGACCTGCCGCAGCGCCTTCTGCTAGTAAAATTCGATGATTGACTTCAGCAATTTGTTTCGATAAGGAGTTTATTTCGTCAATATGACTGGTCACTTGCTCATTTACACCGCTTCTAATCTGAGACATTCGTTGATCCAGGCTTTGGAAGCGCGAGACAAGAGCCTCTGAGTTACTTAATATGGATTGGCGTGAGGATACTAAGGAAGGATTTGTAGCAACATCTTGTATGGCGCTAAAAAATTTCTGCAACGTTGGTGATAAACCTGAAGTTGCTTCGGCTAGCATATTGTCAAGTTGCTTGATTTCTGCATAATTAGTGTCCAATGATTGACTTTGTGTTTGAACTTGTAGTGATTGCGACACAAGGAATTGGCTATATATGCGTTGTACTGTGTTTGTATGAACGCCCTTTCCTACAAAACCGGCTCCTGATGACTGCGGAGTGTTTGTACCTTGCAGCACCTCTTGTCGCTTAAAGCCAGGTGTGGTGGCGTTACTTATATTATGACTGGTTGTCTGTAACTGATTCTGTGCAGTTAGAAGACCAGAGATACCAATATTTAGGATATTATTTCCCATAACATTATTTAATTCCGTATTTTTAGGAAGCCATATTCGTTATATCGACGTAATAAAAGAAGTATTAAGAAAATTCAAGTAATCAAATAAATTTCCGGCTTTGCATTGCTTCGTTATTAATTATTTTGATTAATTTGTCTGCATAGAGTGGATCCGTTGCATAGCCTGCTTGTTGCAAGCCATTTGCAAATGCAATGGCATCAGTATTTTTTACGACTTTGGCGTACCGCGGGTTTTCTGATAACAATTTTGCGTAATCACTGAATCCTTCTGCATACGAGTTATAGGCGCGAAACCTTTCAACAACTCTTTGTGGAGTGCCATTGATGTATTCAGTTGTTACTGTCTCGATTACTTCCCCTTTCCAATTTCCTCCAGCTTTAATACCAAATAGGTTATAACTAGGTTTATTGTCCATACGACGGATTTCATGTTTTCCCCAGCCGCTCTCCAAGGCAGCCTGCGCTAGAATAAATTGAGAAGGAATACCCGTTGATTGAGTGGCAATTCTTGCATGAGGCAAAAGCTTGTCGATAAAATTGCTGACTTGATTCGATAGCTTACTGTTTGTTAGTTCCGGCTGTCTCAAAAAGGGGGGGGATTCCATGCGCGTATTAGCCACATTGGCTGTGCTGACAGGGCTAATATTTGAAGAATGTTTTGGTGTAGTAGACCATAGCTGCGGCGATTCATCATTGGGATGCATCCCCGGAATAACGGGCAATCTTTTATCTGAATAGATTGTTGATAGTACTGGGTCAGCATTATTAGGAATAGAAGTCCCTAATGAGTGGGATCGTGATAGCTGTTTTACCATCATATCTGCAATGCCGATGCCTCTTTTTGATATGTGCTGCGCCAATTGTTGATCGTACATTTGAGTAAAGAATTGTGTTTGCTGGCTATCAAACAATCCATCTTTTGGGGTGGCTTCACGCATGCTTTTTAGGAGCATGTGCATAAATAACCCTTCAAATTGTTGAGCAACTTTTTGTAAAGCATTATCTGGATTTCTTTTGGCTAGCACCTGCAATTCATCAATGCTTCTGGCATCAATTGCGAGCCTGCTTGAGATATCGGGTGAAATAATCATAGTTGTTTGTCCTTATAAAAATGAGATTAGATTATTTCCAGATCTGCACGCAAAGAACCGGCGGCCTTTAATGCTTGTAATATAGAAAGCAGGTCTTGTGTGGTTGCACCAATGGTTGTTAAGGCTTTTACTACCTCACCTAGATTAGCGCCGTTAGGTAGTAGCATCAAATTTCCTTCGTCCGTACGTATTTCAACCTGTGAGCGTTGTGTAACGACTGTTTCTCCACGCTGAGCAAAGGGTCCTGGTTGGCTAATAACGGGCTCTGTATTTATGATGATTGACAAATTACCGTGTGCAATGGCACTGGATTCGAGAGTGACAGTCTGATTCATTACTACAGAGCCTGTTCTAGAGTTAACAATAACTTTAGCAGTAGGTTTTGCGGGATTGATATCTAGGCTTTCGATTTGTGCGATAAATGCAATGCGCTGGCCATTATCAATAGGTGCTTTAACCTGAACCATTCGGCCATCAATGGGGGTTGCAGTGGAAGGATGTAGCTGATTGATCGCATCCACGATGCGATGAACAGTTGTAAAATCTGTCGAATTTAGCTCCAAATTAATGTAATCACCTTGCCCGACAGTTGTGGGTATTTCACGTTCTACCAAAGCTCCACCTGTTATACGACCTACACTTAAATGATTAACTTGTACACTAGCGCCGCCGGCTGCTGCACCGATACCGCCTACTAAGATATTTCCTTGGGCGAATGCATAAACCTGGTTATCGATACCTTTGAGTGGGGTCATCAGTAGTGTGCCTCCACGCAAGCTTTTTGCATTGCCCATAGAAGATACTGTGATATCTATTTGTTGTCCGGTTTTTGTAAATGCAGGTAATGTTGCAGTTACCATGACTGCTGCAACGTTACGTAATTGCAAATTGGTACCGGGCGGCAAATTTACACCCAACTGACCTAACATAGTAATCACACTTTGCACCGTAAATGGTGTTTGTGTTGTCATATCACCACTGCCATCAAGCCCAACTACAAGTCCATAACCTATTAATTGATTACTACGTACTCCCTGAATTGAAACTAAGTCTTTTATGCGGTCAGCCATGCATAATCCAGGCAAAAGGAAACTAAAGGTAAGTATCAATAGGATATAAGTTCTCTGTATTTTCATAACATTGCTTGTGAAAATGGATTTGGTATGGATAACACTATATTAAAAAGGAGAAATGGATAAGAAGAATCGAGATAACCATCCCATCGTTTGTGCTTCATCAACGTATCCATTACCTCTATATTCGATCCGCGCATCAGCAATTTGTGTAGAAGAAATTGTGTTGCCTATGATATGTGTTGGATTTAAAACACCTGAGAGTCTTATAAACTCTTGTCCTTGGTTAATTCCTATTTGTTTCTCGCCACTAACGACCAGATTTCCATTAGGTAATGCTTCAATTACTGTCACCGTAATCGTGCCATTAAAATCATTTTTACTTGAGCTACCGCCACCGCCATCAAATTTATTACTGCTGTTGGCTTTGATAGAGGCATTCTTTGACAAGAGAGTAAGAGGAATGCCTAATAAATTAGGTACCGAGAAATCAATGCTTCCAGACCGATCGACATTGCTTTCAGAACTTTTGCTTGCATTGGTTCTTTCTCTAAGATTAACAATAATAGTATCTCCAACTACTCGTGCTCGGCGGTCTTCAAAAAGAGGTGTGTAGCGGACACCATTTACTGTGCTATTTATAGACTGAGCGATGGCACCATTTGGTTGCGCTGCTACGGCACTCTGTTGCGGTGGTCTTAATGTGTAGGGTTGATGCGTTACTGTGGATGGAGTCATTAGTGTATTGCAACCTGTCATAAAGCAAGCAAATAGCAATGTGTAAATCCGGTTACACTGTTTTTTGCTCTTTTTGACTATTGTAGTTAGCATGGCATTAGCCTTACTCAATCATCACGTTATATTTGAGCCAACCGCTGCAACATTTGATCCGAAGTCTCAATGGATTTTGAGTTCATTTCATATGCGCGTTGTGTTTGGATCATGTTGACGAGCTCCTCCACTACATTGACATTAGATGCTTCGACATAACGTTGCATTACTGTTCCTAGGCCGTTGGTGCCGGGAGAGTTTTGATTCGGTGTTCCGCTGGAAGCAGTTTCTAAATAGAGATTCTCACCCATTTTCTGCAATCCTGCGGGATTGATAAAACTCGCAAGCTGTATATTCCCAACTTGAATAGGTGCGACGCTACCCGGCATTGTGGCGGAAACTGTGCCATCTCGAGCTATTGTTATATCAATTGCGTTGGGTGGCACAGTAATGACGGGTTGAACGGGATAACCGCTTGATGTTACAACTTGTCCGTTAATATCTGATTGAAAGGCGCCATCGCGAGTGTATGCGGTTGTTCCGTCAGGAAGCAAAATTTGGAAAAAACCAGCACCATTGATAAAAATATCACGCGAATTGTCTGTAGGTTGGGGCGCGCCTTGGATAAATACGCTTTCAGTCGCGACGGGTTTAACTCCCGTACCCAGTTGCAAACCTGTTGGTAATTGCGTTTGTTGTGATGATTGTGCGCCAGGTTGCCGTATCGTTTGATACATTAAGTCTTCAAAAACAGCACGCGAGCGTTTAAAACCGTTGGTGCTGACGTTTGCCAAGTTATTGGCAATAACATCCATTTTGGTTTGTTGTGCATTCAAGCCTGTCTTAGAAATCCATAACGAACGTATCATGATTATTGACCTTTGGTTTTATTATGTAAGTTAAGCTCTTAGGGCCATTATTTCACTGGCTTGTCGGGCGTTGTTTTGAGCACTTTCAAGCATTTTCATTTGCATATCAAATTGCCTAGCGAGTGCTATCATGCTGACCATTTCATGCACAACGTTTACGTTACTATCTTCTAGGGTGCCATCTGCAAGTCTAACTCTTGCATCTACAGGAGCATCGCTTTCATCTTTAAGCCGGAACAGACCATCTGTGCCTTTTACCAGCTGATCTTCTGGTGGATCAACTAATTTAATTCGAGCCACAGGTGCAACAGTATTGGGTTGGGGGAAAATAGGCACTGACGATACGGTTCCATCTACTCCAATGGTGATACGGGTATCAGGTGGAACAGAAATGGTGCCGCCATCACTGTTCTTTACTTTGAATCCATTCTGTGTGAGTAATATTCCATTAGGGCTTACTTGTAAGTTACCGTTTCGTGTATAAGCTTCCTTGCCATTATCAAGCTGAACGGTAATCCAACCAGAGCCACGAATGGCAACATCGAGATCACGCCCAGTAGTTTGCACTGGGCCAGGGGTGAAATCTGCGGATGTGGTTGAGTCCACCACAAAAGCTCGAGTAGGTGAGCCATCCCCAAAGACGGGTACTGCACGAAATGCATTTTTTTCCGCACGATAACCATTCGTTGATACATTCGCAAGATTATGTGCAACGGTAGCTTGCTGATGCAGTGTGTGATTTGCACCAGTCATTGAGGTATAGATAAGTCTGTCCATATCATCTCACCAAAATTTACGAAAATTGACTCAAAGATTAACCAAGGTTTGTAAAATGGCATCCTGGGTTTCTATTGTTTTGGCATTAGCTTGGTACATGCGCTGTGCTGTAATCATTTTTACTAACTCCGCTGTTAAATCAACGTTTGCGTCTTCAACGGCTGATGGTTGTAGTACCCCTAAGGTACCGGTTTTGGGAATTCCTACTAAAGGTTGCCCTGATTCCGGTGTTTCTAGCCAACGACCATCACCAACCGGATTTAATCCATGGGGATTAACAAAGCTAGCTAGAACGACCTGACCAAGCGTTCTTGTTTGACCATTCGTATAAATACCTTGAATAATTCCATCTGCTGAAGCTTGGAAGCTAGACAATCGACCGGAAGTGTAGCCGTTTTGCGTAATTGAATTGATGCCAAAGTCGGAGCCAAATTGGGTGGTTTTAGTTAAATCTAATGTAAAGGCAAAGGGGGATTCTGCGCCGAGTGTTGGATTAATCGCATTAAGATCAACGGATACATTAATCGAACCGGTAGGTGCTGTCAGAATACCTTTTTCGTTAAAGGTCATAGGTTTTGAGCCTAAATTATCTAAAGTAACGCCAACGGGTAGGCCAGCTGCATTAACCTTTCCATCTATTGTTGCATAGGCTTCCCATGCATTGGAGGTGCTTGATGATTTCTGAAAAAAAATCGCTAAAGTATGAGGATTACCTAAGCTATCAATGACAGTCCCTGATGATGTATTGGTATAACTTTTTGCGTCATTTGCATTAAAAGTCGTGATGCTGGGGCCGCTTTTGCGTGAATCCAGATTAAAACCCCACTCAAACGTTGAGGTGACTTTAGGGGGAAGGTCAGAAGTGGTTATCTTGAGGTTTGTGGGTTGATTGGAAACAATGTTTTGATTGGTATCTGTGGCATATCCCGTTAGATTGGTTCCTTTCGAATCGACTATGAAACCATTCTTATCAATTTGAAATTGACCATTCCTGCTATAACTGATTACACCCTGATCGCTCATACGGAAAAAGCCTTGCCCATTAATTGCAATATCTAATGGGTTGCTAGTCGGCGAAATGTCACCTTGATTGAAAGCTTGCGCTACTGCAGCTACCTTTGATCCGATACCAACTTGAGAGTGGCCGGCTCCAGCCAATGAATTGGCGTAAATATCTGTAAACTGTGCTTGTGATTGTTTGTATCCGACGGTATTCGCATTTGCGACATTATTGCCAACCACATCCAGATTGGTGGAAGCCACACTTAATCCGCTTAATCCATGTTGAAAGCTCATAACATTCTCCTAATCAAAACACTTGTTTAATATCAGATAAATTGACAAGTCCTAGCTTGTCTATATCAAGAAGTGCATTTTTTTCATTGGGGGTTACGCTATTTACCAGTCCCAGTGATAATGTATTGGCCTTAACATCATTGCTACCCTGCTTGGCCGTTACGGCAAATGTATACTCGCCATCGGCAGCGACAGATCCGCTATCAGTTTTTCCATCCCAGGGAATAGCATTAACTCCGGCTGGCATGTTTTTTAGATCTATATGACGAACAGGTAGTCCAGAGTTATCAAGAATGGTGACTTTAAGTTGATCAGCAGATTGCTCCAATTCGACTCCTGCAACTGCAGCACCTTGTTCAAGTGTTAGCATTGATCCTGGTACGAGAACGTTATGTCCAATCATTCTAGTAGCTTCCATTGATAAGCTTTCCGCAACATCCGAATTGAGAAGCTGAAGTGTGTTATTTAGTTTGTCGATTCCAGAGACGGTACTGATTTGTGCTAGTTGGCTGGTGACTTCAGCATTATCCAATGGTTTTAGTGGGTCTTGATTTTTCATTTGCGTAACGAGCAGCTTCAAGAAACGATCTTGAGGATTTTCAGCGTTCTTTTTCGTAATATTGGTCGTAGCATTAGAAGAAGAAACCGTTTGTGTACTAATTTGTTGTGCCGAGTTCATTTTTTTCTCCTTTATTGACCGATGGTGAGCGTTTTTTGCAATAATGATTTCGTGGTATTCATCATATCGATGCTATTTTGGTATGAACGTGATGCCGACATCATATTAACCATTTCATCAACTACATTCACATTAGGCATCGTCACATAGCCGTCTTTATTAGCCATAGGATGCTTAGGTTCAAAGATTTGCTTCATCGGAGATGCATCATGAACAACACCGGCAACTTTAACGCCGCTTGCGCCATTTAAATTAGCTTGCAATGTACTAAAAACTACTTGACGGCCACGATAAGGTTCGCCTGTTGAACTGGTAACGCTATCGGCATTTGAAAGATTGCTGGCTACCACGTTTAAGCGTTGTGACTGAGCCGACATCGATGAGCTTGCAATACCAAATACATTGAATAAAGACATTTTTTACCTCTCCTGCATGGCTAACGTGATGTTTCTAAATTCGTTATTAATAAATGATATGCTCGCGTCATATTTGATTGCATTATCAGCGAATCGGGTACGCTCCATGTCCATATCGACAGTGTTACCATCTACACTCGGTTGTAAGGGGGTTCTATAGAGTAAATTATCTGCAAGAGTGTTTTTTGCTGCAGTAGAACTAATGTGTAATGGGGATGTTGTATTTAAACCAACCTTGCCAAAAGCGGTAGTTAATCCAATTTTTTGATTGAGTACACTCGCAAAATCAATATCTTTTGCTTTAAAATTGGGAGTGTCTGCATTCGCCACATTACTTGAGAGCAATTCTTGCCTTGCAACCCGTAATCCCAAAGCTTGGTGGTAAAAATTGAGTTCTTTATCAAGTTTATTAATCATTTTTAAGCTCAAATAAAATATTTCTCGTTCTTCTTATTAGCATTTAGCGTGCCAGATATGATAAAAGCTTTTAGTTGTAGCTCAATCGATGATAAAAGCAGGTAAAGAAGGTTATCTTGATAGATAACTTATTGATTAATCATTTATGATGGGTTCTCATAACGGCAATATTTGCCGCCTACGGCAGAATTTAATGATGAGCCAAATCACGATGAACTTCAAAGTAAAAAGCCTACTTCTATCAGTATCAATATTAATATTGATACTGATGCACGATGCTGTGTTTGCATCAAACCATAGTGCTATGGAGCAGCATCAAGATTTATTACTAATTCGGAGTGCAATTGAAGATTTCGTTTATCGTAATACAGCAACATTATCTGGGCAGGTTACGGTGAATGTCGATAAAATTGATAAATATCTTACTTTGCCGAAGTGCTCAGAGTTGCAACCTTTTATTCCACCTGGAGGCCGTTTGTGGGGGAAAACATCTGTCGGCGTTCGCTGCAATCATAATGACGCTAATTGGACCATTTACGTTCAAGCAGAAATTAATGTAATGTCTGATGTATTACACGTCGCCCGACCTGTCTCAACAGGTCACGCCTTAACTTACGAAGATGTAACTTTGCAAATTGTAAACCTAACTCAAATGCCAGATGGCATATTTACTAACCCCTCTCAAATTATCGGCAAAGTTGCTACTACTAATCTTACTGTTGGTCAACCTATCCGACAGCATATGCTGCGCGCGCCTTACGTAATACAAAGGGGACAGAAAGTCAGCCTAGTCGTTACGGGGCGAGGATTTAGTATCAGTTCAGAAGGAAATGCGCTAAGCGATGCAGCAGAAAATCAAGTCGTTCAGGTACGTAACAAATCAGGGCGCATTCTCAGTGGAATTGCTCGTGTAAATGCAATCGTTGAAATCCAGCCCTAAGTTGGGTTGTGGCTAATTTTTCCAAGAGCCCCTATGAGAATCTGATTGTAGTTTTTTTGTTCAATAATAAACGTGAGCAGAATTTTCCGCATCTTAGTTGACTATGCAAATGATATTGGTTTTGAGATTTATTAAATAATTACGCTTTCCACAAGGTTATACATTAGATCAGCATAAAAATCGTACTTTTCTTTACCTGCAATTTCTGCAGCATTTCATCGAAGTGATCAAACAAGTTTGCCATCGTATGTTGTAGTTTGATAGAAACTGAAAAATCATCATCAAAATCCAGTTACCGATATTAGAAGTTACCATAATGCGATACCATACACGAGTAGATAGATGAGCTTATTATTTAACGATAGAGCTTGATAGCCATAAAATATGATAGGACGCTGTATATGATTAATCAGTCTTGTACTAGTAGCTCTTCCGATGGTCGCAACTATAGACATGCTGCGCATAATGATACGCTTGCCCTAGTTTTGGCGGGTGGGCGTGGTAGTCGCTTGCATCAGCTGACCGATTGGCGTTCAAAACCGGCTGTTCCTTTTGGCGGAAAATTCCGCATTATTGATTTTCCATTGTCGAATTGTGTCAATTCAGGTATTCGGCGTATTGGTGTGGTGACGCAATACAAAGCACAAAGCTTGATTCGACATATTCAGCACGGTTGGAGTTTTCTCGATGGGCGGTTTAAAGAATTTGTCGAATTACTACCCGCACAACAGCAAACAGCCGAAGAAACCTGGTATCAGGGCACTGCTGACGCAGTATTCCAAAATATGGACACTTTGAGAAGGCATAATGCAAGATACGTTTTGATTCTGGGTGGTGATCATGTATACAAAATGGATTACAGCAAACTATTAGCGGAACATATCGAACAATCAGCCGATATGACTGTGGCTTGTCTCGAGGTACCGGTGCAAGAAGCTAGTGCTTTTGGTGTCATGGGCGTGGATAATCATTGGCAAATTACCAGTTTTGCTGAGAAACCGGATAATCCTATACCGATTCCGGGGCATCCGGACAAGGCATTGGTCAGTATGGGAATCTATATTTTTAATGCTGAGTTTTTGTATCAGCAGCTGATTCGAGATCATCATGTCAATGAGTCTTCGCATGATTTCGGTAAGGATTTGATTCCTTATATGGTTTCACGCTATCGCGTTTTCGCGCACCGTTTTTACAACAGTTGCGTCAATATGTCCTCAGGTATTCCCTATTGGCGTGATGTTGGGACTATTGATGCATATTGGGAAGCTAACTTGGATTTGACTTCGGTGACGCCACAGTTAAATTTATACGATGTCGATTGGCCTATCTGGACACATCAGGAACAATTACCGCCAGCGAAATTTGTATTTGATGATAATGATCGACGTGGACAAGCATTGGATTCTTCCGTATCAGGTGGTTGCATCATCAGTGGTGCGACGGTGCGCCGGTCGCTATTGTTTTCAAATGTTAAAGTGAACAGTTACAGCATCATTGAGGATTCTGTCATATTGCCCGATGTAGTGATTCACCGGAATGCGCGCTTACGCAGGGTAGTAGTTGAGAAACGTTGTATCATTCCTGAGGGATTGGTTGCTGGTTATGATCTCAAAGAAGATCAACAGCGATTTCGTGTTACTGAAAGAGGCGTTACGTTAATTACATCAGAAATGTTAGGACAAAACTTATATGAGTACTCGCAAAAACTCTAATTTTTCTGATCTATCGCTGAATAACAATTACTTATCCGTCAAATGAAAAAACTGAATCTCGTTTTCTTATGGCATATGCATCAGCCGGATTATCGCGACTACGCGACACAGGAATTTGTATTGCCGTGGGTTTATTTGCATGCTATCAAAGATTATACGGATATGGCATACCATCTTGAGACACATCCTCAGGTAAAAGCTGTGGTTAATTTCGTACCTATTCTGTTGGATCAGCTAGAAGATTTTGTGCAGCAATTTTCCACGGGTGAGATGCGCAATCCGTTGTTAAAACAATTGTCGAACCCCCGGCTTGAAGATATTTCCATACAAGAACGCATTTACCTGCTTGATAGCTGTTTTCTGAGCAATCATGAAAATATGCTAAAACCATATCCAAGCTATAAACGCTTGTATGAGCTCAGCCAAGTTTTTAGCAAGTACAATGACAGTGGACTGGGCTATATATCTGGGCAATACTTTGCTGATCTCCTTGTTTGGTATCATATCGTGTGGATGGGTGAGGGCATACGTCGCCATAACGTTTTTGTTCAGAAATTATTGGAACAAAACAAAGAATTCAGCTACCAAGATCGTTTGCAATTATTCGATTTGATTGGCGAGTTGATTCGCGATTTGATTCCACGCTATCGTAAGTTGGTAGAATCCGGACAAATCGAACTATCGACAACATTGCATTATCATCCTTTGGCGCCGCTGATGATCGATTTTTCATCGGCGAAAGATAGTCAAGCAGATATTTTGATGCCAGATTGTTTGGGTTATCCAGGTGGACATGATCGCGTGGATTTTCATTTGACTTCCGCATTGCAAAGCCATACACGCTATTTTAATCATAAGCCTTGCGGTATCTGGCCTGCTGAAGGGGCGATGTCGACAGCTTTGCTCGAAATGATGGCACAACAAGATTGTCAATGGAGTGCTAGTGGTGAAAATGTCCTGATCAATAGCTTTAGAGCTTCTTTTCCAGATACACCGCTACCAGGTAAAAATAATTATTTGTACCAGCCTTATCGGATTGCCGGTCAGGCATCATCTATGGTTTGTTTTTTTCGTGATGATCGGCTATCTGACTTAATTGGTTTTGAGTATTCCAAATGGTTTGCGCCGGATGCTGCAAAAAACTTTGTGCAAGAATTAGAACATATCTATCACAATGACCTTGATGATCGAGATCCTGTTGTCAGCGTTATACTTGATGGTGAAAATGCTTGGGAATCCTATCCTTATAATGGATATTATTTTCTACAAGATGTTTATCGAATATTGGCACAACATCCATTTATTCGTACCACCACCTATCGTGATTATATTGCGGATAGCCGGAATACCGAACGGGCGACAACCTTAAGTAAATTAACTGCCGGAAGTTGGGTATACGGAACCTTCTCTACCTGGATTGGCGATTATGAAAAAAATAGTGCTTGGGATTTATTATGCGCGGCCAAACGCTGTTTCGATCAAGTCATGGAAGACAATGTGTTGACGGAGGAAGAAAAAAAATCAGCTATCCGTCAATTGTCATCGTGCGAAAGCTCCGATTGGTTTTGGTGGTTTGGTGATTACAATCCGGCTCATTCAGTTGCCAGCTTTGATCAATTATTCAGAAAAAATCTCATGAATCTGTATCGCTTGCTCAAGTCACCCATACCACCGCAATTGTTTGATCCCATCAGCAAAGGTAACAATGAAAGTCAAGACGGAGGGGCTATGCGGCGATCTTCGTAAATACTGCTCAGGATTATTGGGGTAAGTGAGGTTTTGATCGGTGGTGTAGTTTTTTATTTTTAGAACAGTAACTGGGAATCATTAAATGTCACAACGTGTATCGTTACTTTTTGGTGTGCACGCACACCAACCTGTAGGCAATTTTCCCAGCGTCCTAATAGACGCTCATTTGCGGTGTTATAAACCTTTCTTGCAGGTACTTTATCGCTATCCAGATTTTCGTTTTGCGATTCATTTATCTGGCTGGTTGCTGGATTATCTTTTGGCGAATTATCCGGAAGACATGGCACTGTTACAGCAGATGGTGGCGCGCAACCAGGTAGAGCTTTTTGGTGCGGGCGATACCGAACCCGTGCTGGCGGTGATTCCTAATCGGGATCGCATCGGACAGATTCAAACCTTTTCTGATAAGTTAGCGCAGAAACTCGGGCAGCGGCCACAAGGTGCCTGGTTAACGGAACGTGTTTGGGAATCGACGGTCATTCCGGCGCTGGCCGATTGTGGTATTCGATATGTAACGGTCGATGATTATCATTTTGTTTGTGCTGGAAAAGCACTTACAGAACTTAACGGATATTTCACTACCGAAGAAGGTTCGCAGAAACTTGATCTATTTCCAATTTCCGAGGCACTACGCTATAAAATCCCTTTCGCCCCGGCCGAAGAAACGGTTGCTTATCTCGAATCTTTGGTAAATCAAGCCACCACACATACGCAAAATGCAGCCATTTATTTTGATGATATCGAAAAATTTGGTATCTGGCCTGAAACCTATCATTGGGTGTATGAGAAAGGATGGTTGGAGCAATTCATCCAGAAAGTTCTAGCTTCCAATATCATTACGACACAACATTTCAGTGAATATCATGCTGCGGAAAGAACACGAGGTATTGTTTATCTTCCCACCGTTTCCTATATCGAAATGAACGAATGGACTTTACCGGCTACAGCTGCGCATGCTTATGGGGAATTGACGCAACAAGCGAAATTGCAAGGTTGGTATGAGCAAAAAAAAGCATTTCTACGCGGGGGTATCTGGAAAAATTTCTTTTCCCGTTATCCTGAATCGAATTGGATGCATAAGCGTATGCTAAGTCTTTCAGCGCGTTTTGCAAAATTATCCAAAAAGCAGCAAACAATAGAAATGCAGCAAAAACTTTATGAGGCGCAGGCTAATGATGCTTATTGGCATGGCATGTTTGGCGGGTTGTATCTGCCGCACTTGCGACGTGCCATTTATAATGCCATGCTGACACTGGAGGTGATGCTGGATGCTTGCAAATCTCGTCCTAATTCATTCGTGGAAGATACGGATCTTGATGGTGTGCAAGAAGCTTATCTGCACAATGCAGTGCTACAGGTAGTGGTCAAATTGGATTCATACGCCAGTGTCTGCGAGTTCGATGCTTATGAGTTGAAGCATAATTTTGCTGATACGTTACGCCGCCAGACCGAGCATTATTATCAAAAAATTCAAGATGGTCATCGTGATGCAGCTCATCAAAACGACGGAGGCATTGCTTCGGCGCATGATCGGATCAGTTTCAAACATGCAATCAGCGCGCAAGACATTCTCGCCGACGATCATCCGAAGAGGCTGTTTGTAGACTTTGTGAATGGCCATCCAATTACTTACAGTTCACAGAATTCTGCGCTAGAGAATTTACATTTTGTATCGCATGGCAACCTAGGGACAGTTCATAAACTCTTTATACTCGAGAAAAATCAACTTCACGTGTTGTATCGATTCGATGCCAAAACAAAGCAAACATTTTGCACCGAAATTAATCTCGCAATGCCTAGTTGTGATGGTATGGGCGGGCGCTATCGGTACCAGCAAGAAATCCTAGGTGGTTTCGGTCAATGGATCGAATTATCCAATGTGACAGAAATTATGCTGGATGACGATACGTTAGGCGGTCATGTTGTGTTAAAAACTTCTGCCCCCGTAAATCTATGTGCGCATCCGCATTTCTCTGTATCGCAATCGGAAAGTGGTTTTGAAAAAATCATGCAGGCTGTGACACTGGAATTGGAATGGCTGATTAGTACCCAAGAATTGACTGTTACGCTCGCAATTCATGCAAGAAATCGCGAGTAATGCTTTATGATTGTGCTTGGCACATGAAAATTAATTCGTCAGTGCATGCTGGACTCTGACGGACAATAGATTATTACTCTCTACAATAACTAGAAAATATCATTAACGGTATGTCATCGCTAACACAATCTCCCGCTTGGCTTGCATTACAAAACCAGCAGAAAATAATCGCACCATTGCATTTACGCGATCTGTTTCAAAAAGACCCACAACGTTTTAATGAGTTATCGCTGCAGTTTGATAGTATTTTATTAGATTATTCCAAACAATTAATTGATCGTGAAACGGTTGGGTTGCTGATTAATCTAGCCAATCAGCAACAGCTATCCAATTGGATAGCCCGTATGATTTCAGGCGATAAAATTAATTCAACAGAACATCGTGCTGCGCTGCATGTTGCTTTACGTGGACAAAACTCGGTTAAAATCGATGGCGCAGACGTTATGCCGGAGGTGAAACGTGTCCTGAAACAAATGGAAACGTTGACTTCCGGAGTACAAAGCGGCGAACGGGTTGGTTATTCTGGAAAAGCCTTCACGGATATTGTCAATATTGGTATCGGAGGCTCGGATTTGGGGCCAGTCATGGTGACAGAAGCACTTAAGCCGTATCGCTTCCCGGGCATTACACCCCATTTTATTTCGAATATTGACGGTACTCAACTTGCCGATGTGTTGCAGCACCTTGACCCCGCTTCGACGTTGTTTGTTGTCGCTTCAAAAACATTTACCACACTTGAGACCATTACCAATGCATGTTCAGCTAGGCAATGGTTTTTATCAAAGGGCGGTAGCGAAAAAGACATTGCTAAACATTTCGTTGCGGTATCGACTAATCGATCTGCGGTAGAGAATTTTGGTATCAATCCTGACAATATGTTTGAATTTTGGGATTGGGTAGGCGGACGTTATTCTTTATGGTCAGCCATAGGTCTGCCTATTGCTTTGACAGTAGGGATGGATCATTTTTATGAATTATTAGCCGGTGCGCACGAAATGGACCAGCACTTTGCCACCGCGCCATTCGATAAAAATCTACCTGTTATGTTGGCGCTCGTGGGTATCTGGCAAATCAATTTTCTTGGTATTTCAGCGCATGCCATCTTGCCTTATGATCAATCGATGCACCGCTTCCCTGCATATTTGCAGCAGTTAGAAATGGAAAGTAATGGTAAACGCATTACGCGCGATGGACAAATCGTTGACTATGCCACGGGTGCTATTGTTTGGGGAGAGCCGGGAACCAACGGACAACATGCTTTTTATCAATTATTGCATCAAGGTACTCAAGCCGTTTCAGCCGATTTTCTCGCGCCTTGTCAAAGTCATCACTTGATTGGTCTTCATCATCGCATGCTGTTGGCCAACTTCTTTGCCCAAACAGAAGCGCTGATGACTGGGAAAAATGCGCAAGAAGTACGTGCTGAGCTTGAAACACAAGGTAAGGATAAAGATACCATTGCACAGTTGTTACCGCATAAGATTTTTCCTGGCAATCGCTTTACCACGTCGATTTTATTCAAGAAATTGGATCCGCGTACATTAGGCGCATTGATTGCACTCTATGAACACAAGGTATTCGTACAAAGTGTTATCTGGAATATCAATCCTTTCGATCAGTGGGGCGTTGAATTGGGTAAACAATTGGCTGGAAAAATCTTGTCTGAACTCGAGCAAAACGTTCCAGTTGCATCACACGATGCTTCCACGAATGGTCTGATCAATTTTTTCAAAGCCAATCAGTAGTATTTATGGTACGCACACAGAAATTACGGGTTCTTTTTATTACATCGGAAATTTATCCTGTCTGTAAAACCGGTGGTTTAGGTGATGTCAGCGCTGCCTTACCGATGGCATTACAGCATTTACAAACGGATATCAAAATACTGCTACCCGGTTATCCATCTGTTTTGCAGGGTGTTAAATATAAGAAAGCCGTGCATGAATTCAATGATCTACAACATTTCCCACCGGCTACGCTGCTATCAGGAAAGCTTGCTTTAAGCAAGACTGAATCCCTGCCGGTATTTGTCATTGATTGCCCAGGGTTGTACGTGCGTGAAGGTGGACCTTATTTGGATGCGCAGGGTCGTGATTGGCCGGACAATTCACTCCGTTTTGGTTTATTGTCAAAAATTGGTGCGATTTTGTCGAGTGACATCAGTCCACTCAAATGGCGACCGGACATCGCGCATTGTAACGATTGGCAAAGCGGTCTAACCCCTGCTTATTTGCATTTCCATCCTGGTCAAAAAGCCGCAACCGTGATGACAATTCATAATCTGGCGTTTCAAGGTGTTTTTGCGCCTGGAACGGTCATTCAACTCGGATTGCCAGCATCCAGCTTTAACATTGAAGGAGTTGAATATTATGGCAACTTATCTTTTCTTAAAGCCGGTGTTTATTATGCTGAGCATATCACCACGGTCAGTCCGAATTATGCTCAAGAAATCCAGAGTGAGCCACTGGGTTTTGGGATGCAAGGTCTGCTCACAACGCGCAATGACAAGCTAACGGGCATTGTGAATGGTATTGATACCGACAAGTGGAATCCTGAAACCGATACATATTTGGCAAAGAACTATAGCCGCGAGAAGTTGCCGGGCAAGATCGCGAATAAAAAAGCGCTACAACAGCACATGGGGTTAGATATAGATGAGGACATCCCGCTTTTGGGGGTCATCAGTCGTTTAAGTTATCAGAAAGGTACTGATTTACTGATTAAGATCGCTCCAGAACTGGTGAAGTTACCTGCACAGCTCGTCATTCTTGGTAGTAATCACATAGAGTTAGAACAGCAACTCATACTCTTGGCAAAAATGTATCCACACGCAATTGCGGTGAAAACTGGTTTTGATGAAGCTTTATCGCATTTAATTGAAGCTGGTGCGGATTGTTTTTTGATGCCCTCTCGCTTTGAACCTTGTGGCTTGAATCAAATGTATAGCCAACACTATGGCACGCTGCCTATCGTCCATGCAACGGGTGGTTTGTTAGATACGGTTGTTAACTATACACCTAGCTCGTTAACCAAAGGTACTGCTAGCGGTTTCCTGTTTCATCCAATTACCGTGGATAGTCTATTGAAAGCGATTCAATTCGCAATCGATACTTATCAAAATAAAAAAACCTGGCGAAAATTACAGAGAAATGCCATGTCGAAAGATTTCAGTTGGCAGGCCAGCGCTATTGCGTATCAAGAAATTTATCGATCGCTGATTCATTCAACCTAGAAACCCATGCGCTTATGGACGATTCACCCAAGGTATCTAGATGCTAAAGGTCTTGTTGCTTTGTGGCGTGAAGCATTATTAGCCCAAGCAGTCATTCGTGGCCTTACGAAAGGCTACAAACATCATCCTCAACTCGATCGTTTCTACAATCACGAATCACCCCGATCTGCTATCAATGCCTATCTTTTTCATGTTCACGCAGAATCTGTGCAGCGTGGCTATAACTTCGATCAATCGAAATTTGAACCAATCTCAACCACGACCCAGCTAATCTACGCGACCACTGGGCAACTGGACTATGAATGGCAGCACTTACTTGCTAAGTTAACAGTCCGTTCTCCTGAGACCTATCAAGACTGGATAAAACTAGATAGACTAGAGATTCACCCGCTCTTTCAACTCAAGCCAGGTGCAATTGCAGATTGGGAAAATGCTTACATGCCGACCTTTAAAGAAAAACAGTAATGCCACTAAAACTAAAACACTGCATATTGAAACCTTGAGCAATAAACTATTGACCCAACAAAAGACTTCCAGTGATCAAACTGCTGTGACTATGCATGGTTCTGAGCATCTTTATCAATGGCTGGATAGCGAACAGATTAGTCTTGCTTTCACGACCTATCAAACCAATCGGCTGTTTTTAGTCGGACGTAAAGAGAACGGGCATTTGGCGGTTAACGAGCGTTTGTTTGACAAGCCGATGGGCTTGTATGCAAGCGATGAAAGCCTCTACATGGCAACTCGCTACCAGATTTGGCAACTGGAAAATCGCTTGGCAAAAGACGAGCGGTATCAAGGCTGTGATCGTTTATACATACCCAGCCAATCCTATATCACGGGTGACTTGAATATTCACGATGTCGTCGTCGACAAAAAACATCAAGTATTATTTATCAATACGGATTTCAGTTGCTTGGCCACCTTGCAAACTGGGTTCAGTTTTGTTCCCGCTTGGAAACCACCTTTTATATCCAAACTTGTGGCTGAAGATCGTTGTCATTTAAATGGCCTGGCTATGCAAGAAGGTGAGCCTACCTATGTCACGGCATGTAGCGCGACAGACGAAGCAGCGGGCTGGCGTAACCATCGTACGAGTGGTGGCATCGTGATGCACATTCCTAGCAATGAAATAATAGCCACTGGTTTATCCATGCCACATTCGCCGCGTTGGTATCAAGGCAGGCTATGGCTGCTCAATTCCGGTACGGGAGAGCTGGGTTATTTGGATGAAGAGAAATTCGTACCTGTGACATTCTGTCCAGGTTTTGTGCGAGGATTAGCGTTCTGGAAAAACTATGCCTTGGTGGGATTATCAAAACTACGTTCAAAAGTTTTTTCAGACTTGCCTTTGGAAATGCGCCTCGCAGAGAAAAGCATGTCGGCCCAATGCGCCTTGGGTATTATCGATTTGAACACGGGCAACCAGATACACGCATTACATATTGAAGGTGTAGTCGAAGAACTATTTGATGTAGTGGTGTTGCCAAGTGTTCGTCAACCCCGAGCATTGGGTTTTCAGGATGATGACATCGAACGTTTGATTTCATTTCCCGGCTCTGGGGGGATGATGACCACCAAGCCTACCGTTAATCGGCCTGGCTTAAGTCGAACAACGCAAGTAGCCGGCTTGCCACGTGCTCCGCAAATGGAGAGTTCAGAAGACCTTGCGGTTAAATATCAAAAGATTTGCAATTTAACCCCAGAGAATCTTTTGCCCTATGAGGCAATGACCACCCCGAGCTTACGAAGTCGCTGGCAAACCCGGCCGCAGCGCGGTGAATTATTCGGCGTATCCGCATCCATAGATGGCCAAATGATTGGTTTGGCCATCGCAGAATGTTGGCAGGAAAATGGACAAACTCATATTGAATTATTGTCATCGTATGTTGCACCCGCTTATCGTCGTCAGCCTATCGAAAAGAAGCTACATCAACATTTGCGACGTACGGTTGATCATATAACAATCGACAAAAATACTTAATATTTATGGAGAATGATCATGTCAGACCCTATTTTTACTTTAGCTTCCACTAGCCCTTTTGGTTTGGGAGGTGTGCGTGGTAACCCCACATTGATTGATATCGATGGTGACAAGGATTTGGATATTTTTATAGGGACGACCGATGGTAGTACAGCATTTTTCCGAAATACCGGAACGATCAATAATCCAATTTTTTCAACTCATTCTATCAATCCTTTTGGTTTGAGCGATGTAGGTGCCTTGGCCAGCCCCACTTTTGTAGATATCGATGGCGATGGGGATTTAGATGCTTTTGTGGGCAATGGAGGTATTTATGGATTGTATGATAGCCTTGGTGGCGACACACTATTTTTTAGAAACACAGGAACAGTCAATAACCCCAAGTTCGCTCCGGCTATCACGAATCCTTTTGGTTTGAGTAATGTTGATTTTGGAGCCGATCCCACTTTTGCCGATATTGATGACGATGGTGATCTGGATGCTTTTATTGGCAATGGATATTTTGGTGGTAGCACGCTGTTTTTTCGAAATACAGGAACTGTCAGTAACCCAAAGTTTGCCGCTGCTAACCCCAATCCGTTCGGCTTGATTGGATTGGGTGAATATGCCAGTCCCACTTTCGCTGATGTCGACAGCGATGGAGACTTGGACGTTCTCCTAGGGGAAGGGTATGGTAACACTGTGTTTCAAAGAAATATTGGAACAAAAAGTGTCCCAATATTTGCTGTTGCGAGTTTCAATTCACTGGGCTTGATTGACGTAGGCAACGACGCTGAACCCACATTTGTCGATATTGACAACGATGGCGATCAGGATGCTTTTATAGGTAGCGGATCGGGTGATGTGAAGTTTTTTAAGAATACGGGGGCTGCCAATAATCCAATCTTTGCGGCTCCTTCTACCAATCCTTTTGGTTTGAGCAATGTAGGTATCTTGGTTACTAGCCCCGCTTTTGTCGATATCGATGGCGATGGTGATCGAGATGCTTTTGTGGGTGCGCTATTTTTTAGAAATACGGGAACTGTCAGCAATCCGATCTTTGCCTCTCCCGAAGCAGATCCTTTTGGTTTAAATAATGGAGGAAGTTATGGAGTTAATCCTGCTTTTGCGGATATCGACAACGATGGGGATTCGGATGCTTTTATAAGTGACTCCTTTTATGAAAATACGGGAACGGCTAGTAATCCAGTTTTCATCGGTGAGCATGATCCTTTTGACTTAGGTTATCCACCGTCCAATATCACGTTGGTGGATCTAGAAGGTGATGGCGATTTGGATATATTTGTTGGATATAGTTATAAATCGTTTTTCAGTACGAAATTTTATGAAAATACCGGAACAGCCAACGAGCCAGGCTTTAACAGCAGTGATGCTAGTGTCTATGGCTTAAATCTCTTTCGTGATGGAGTAACTTCCTTTGTCGATATTGACAACGATGGTGATTTAGATGCTTTCCAAGGCCATTTTAATGGCAATACGGTATTTCAAAAGAATATAGGCACCCTACATAATCCAAAATTTGCTCCTGCCGTTAATCCCTTGGGTTTGATCGATGTAGGATACAAGGCTCAGCCGGCTCTGGGGGATATCGATGGTGATGGCGATCTGGATGCTTTCGTGGGTAATAGTTTTGGTGGTATACAATTCTTTGTTAACAATGGCCTCTTGCTGGTGAGTAATGCGGGGAATAATACGTTAACGGGCACGCCTTCCAATAACGATACCGCTGCCTACGCTGCTGCTACCAAGCCGGTTACAGTTTCCTTGCTGGTTAGCACGCAGCAGAATACAGTCGGTGCCGGTTTGGATACGCTGATCAGTATTGAAAACCTGACTGGTAGCGCATTCAATGACAGACTAACGGGTAATACACTCAATAATGTTTTGGATGGAAAAGCTGGTAATGACATCCTAAGGGGATGGTCTGGCGTGGATACGATGATCGGCGGATTAGGTAATGATACTTATTTTGTTGAAAATGCAAAGGATGTCGTTACCGAGAAACTCAACGAAGGAAAGGACATCGTCAGCAGTAACGTCACTTACTCTTTACCTGCTTATGTGGAAAATCTTACCTTGACTGGTGTGGCTGTGATCAATGGTACCGGTAACAGTCAGAATAATATCATCACTGGAAATGGCGCTGCTAATCAATTAGATGGAGGTTCTGGGAACGACACGCTTGATGGAGGTCTTGGTGTCGATAAATTAACGGGTGGAAGAGGTAACGATGTCTTTAAATTCACGACCAAAGGTCACATTGATATAATTACCGACTTTAACGTAACGAATGACACCATTCAATTAGAAAATGCTGTGTTTAAGTCATTAATAGCAACAGGTATGCTGGCGGCTAGCCAATTTAAGTTAGGCACGAAAGCATTAGATGCGAATGATTTCATTATCTACAATAAAGCTACCGGTGCATTGCTATACGATGCCGATGGTAATGGTGGTGGTGGTGCTGTACAAATTACTACGGTTGGCACGGGTTTGAACATGACCAATGCGGATATCGTGGTGATCTAGAAAAGAGGTATTGACAATCAAAAGTTTTTCTATTCGGTGCGCCATGCAATTCGATAGTTGGGGGTGTAAATAATTTTGTGTAAATGGTCATTTAGCAGGAAACTGCTTATA
>ERZ1292625.376-Hain-H41-01um-R1-376-length-69381-cov-8_pt1 | contig 69381 bp, 68 predicted proteins | sample MGYA00564400_ERZ1292625 | MGnify/ENA primary metagenome ERZ1292625 (study PRJEB36523, sample SAMEA6512639) | groundwater metagenome | collected 2019-01-08 | study: AquaDiva: Metagenomics assemblies of 32 groundwater samples | reverse complement strand
TCATGGACACAATCGCGTGGGAATGGAGAGGACATTATTGCGTGGGAATGACATATACCAGATAGATATTGACAAGTATCTACATATTGTTGATTATAGATATAGATGGATGAAATATTAAAATCGACTCAAATAAATACTGCATCTGTGCCTGCATCTCATAAATTACCCGATGTTGAGGTACAAAAAGCTACTTCAAAGAAACGGAATTGGAGAAACGTTGTTGTTTTTTGTTTTATAGTTGTTACTGTCATCGGATTTGCCTATTGGATAATGAATAGAGAAAAAGATCAAACACAACTTGTCCAAACAGCTCAATCGCAAATAGCTATTATACCAAAAACTAACAAGTTAACTATTTTGAAAATTGCAGTGGATGAAGCAACAAAATCATCTTCGATGATCACGGTGCCGATAACTATTGATACAGGTGAAAATACCGTATCTGCGGTAGAACTTCATATTTCTATATCCCCAATCCAAAAACAAACGTTTTCGATAAAACCAGGTACATTTTTTACCAATCCTACGATATTATCAAGTCATATTGATCAGACTACAGGAACAGCCATATTGATCATAGGGTCATTTACTCCAAGGAAAGGTGCGGGTACTATTGGCGTTATTTCTCTAAGTAAACCATCAATTACCCCTAACGATATACAAATAAATTTTGGAGAAAAAACTCGAGCTGCGGCAATACATGAAAAAGAATCAGTTATAAAAGAATTAATTTCAGGAAGAATTTCTTTCTAGGTAGATTTTATATTTAACGTTTGTTTTTTTATACGGTATGAAAAAAATAGTTTCTATTATCGTTTTTGTGGTATTGATTGCTGCGATTCCAATTACTGTTTTATATAATAATCAGCAAAAGGAGATACGAAGTCAGGCTGCGCCATCAACAACACTATCATTTAGTCCTTCATCAGTGATTCGGCAAACAAATGAGACATTTTTACTTGCCGTATCAATTGATACGGGATCAAATACAGTGTCTGCCGCAAAATTAGTGGTTAATGCTGATGGAACGAACGTTAAAATTATCGGGATTACCGCAGGAACATTTTTATCAAATACGATCGTGCCACCATCGTTTACAGAGACAAAAGCCTCAATTACTCTTGGTAGTCCTCCTGCTTTACCAATACAGGGAATCGGCATATTGGCCACTGTATTATTTCAGGTGATTGGAACGAGCGGCACATCTCAGGTTACATTTACCGGTTCGCAAGCTGCAGGTATAGGAGAACAAACAAATGTTTTGTCTCAAAGCATTCCTGCGGTGATTAGTATCTCAGAATTTGTCAATACTCCTACACCAACGCAAGTCATCACTCAGAATACTCCTACACCAACGCAAGTCATCACTCAGAATACTCCTACACCAACGCAAGTCATCACTCAGAATACTCCTACACCAACGCAAAACGTAGTTACCAGCGAAACAAAAAGATTGCCGCCTCCTGTAACAGGATCGTTTGAACCATTCGTTTTGATACCAATTCTTTCTGCGATCAGCATCATAGTACTTGCGTTTGCTTTATAATATTGATTTAAGTTCAGGTAATATTTCCATTGGATTCACAGGAATATCATTTTGATGAATTTCTAGGTGTACATGGTTTCCTGTTGACCATCCTGTAGATCCGACTTCACCAATCTTTGTCGTCTTAGTGACAACATCCCCTTCTTTAACGTTAATTTTAGATAAATGACCATACAATGAGGTAATCTCGTTTGTGTTTTTGATCAGGATGTGTTTGCCATATCCTAAAGACAGGATAGACGTCCACGCCACAGTGCCCTCATGTACAGGGTAGACAGGCGTGCCATAGTCAGCTTGTAGATCAAGACCTAGATGTCCACCATGAAAGGTTTGGGAAATACCAAATGTAGGCAGTGGCCAGCGAAATTGTGAGTCCACAACCACACCATGTATCGTTGTTTTTTGCGTATCAAAATACACACGCATGGCGGCTGTTGCCTGTTGGGTTTGCGGTACGATAAAAACCATGACAAATGAGAGGCTTGCAAGGTTCACGCCGATTAACTCCCGAATAGAGATTTTTTCGAGAATTCTACGAATATATCGACTTATATTATTACTTCCGTAACGAGATGTGAGTAGCCACAAGATAGAGTGTTTCATGGGTAAGTCGTATATAATACCATTATTAGACGTGGGCGTCAAATACTATAGGATTAATATCGTTGCGGGGTTTGATCACGTATGGTATGATCGAGGCTATCTTACATGAAACGTAAAGTCTTCTTTTTAGTCCTATTTTTGGGTCTCCTTCTTCTGATTGCAGGAGTTATGAAATTTATCGCCTCAAGAACACCGAAAGAGGGCGAATTACGGGTTGAAAGTTCGCCGACCGTCAGCGTCTTTTTGGACAATAAACACATGGGAAGGACGCCATTTAAAGAGAAAGTGGCTACTGGTGAATATACGTTGCGTTTGGTGCCTGAAACGACTACAGGAGACACTGCCGCGTGGCAAGGAAAAATTATCATAAGTCCGAATCTCTTGACGTATGTAAACGGTGTACTTTCTGACTCCGAGTTATCCTCCGCAATCGACATATTGTGGCTTGAGAAAAGTGTAGCCAAAAAACCAGAGTTGACCGTACTTACCAATCCAGATGGCGCCACCGTGCTTATCAATGAAGCCTCCAGAGGCGTCACGCCGACCACCATCTCTGACCTTGAGTCTGGAGAAGAAACACTTACGATCGCTTCCCCCGGATTTTTGACGCGAACGATGAAGGTGAGACTGACACCAGGTTTTAAATTGTTTGCCTCATTTAAACTCGCTCTTTCTGGTGCAGTACCGACACCGGAGACGACACCAGAAGTTAGTCTGTCAGGGACACCGAGTCCTACTGTAAAGGTGACACCGACCAAGTCTCCCGCAACCGCTGATCCCCAAAAACCATACGTTATCATCAAGGATACGCCTATAGGATTTCTGCGTGTTCGCACAGAGCCTTCTACTGCGGCATCTGAAGCAGCACGAGTAAATCCTGGGGAGAAATATCCCTTAGTGAGTGAGAAGTCTGGTTGGTTTGAAATTTCTTATGAGCCGACCAAAGACGGATGGATTTCAGGTCAGTACGCTGAGAAAGTGGAATAGTTTATCCCCCAATTCCATATACTATCACCATGGTCGCAGCTGCCCATAATATAACTGTCGCAAGAAGCGGTGCGTCTGTTGTGAGTACTTGCTCCGGTGACTCGCCCTTTCCATGATAAATAAGCTGCATATATCGCATGATGCCGTAGAGAACAAATGGTATGGTAGCCATCATCCACTTGCGTTCAGGAAAATCCGTGATGAAATCCGAGTAGTTTTTAAATATGAGTCCTTCATTGATCGGACGAGCTAAAAATGTGTAGTATGTATAGGAGATAAACGTCGACGTCGCAAACATAGAGGTATAGGCGTCAAGAAGTTTTTCAGAGTAATGTGAAAGACTTGATCGTGTGTCTTTTGGCAGGACCCCTTGATAACTTTGGATGAGTGTCAATTCCGCACGACGTTTCCCAATCGCTAAAAAGAGCGCAAGAGAAAGCGCTGCCAGAGCTAACCAGATAGAAATATGATATCCCGTTGCTGCTTCTCCGGCGTATACGCGAAGGACATACCCTAACGTTATGGCAATGATGTCGATGACGGATATTTTTTTAAACACCAACGAATACGAATATTGGAGGAGTATAAATACTATTGCAAAGAGAAAAAATGACTGTCCAATAAATTTACTAATGAGCAGACCGGCTATCAATAAAATAAAAGAAGTAAAAAGTGCTATATTTACTGGTAATTTTCCACTTGCCACCGGTCTAAATTTTTTAAAGGGATGCTTTCGGTCAGCTCGAACATCCAAGACGTCATTGAAAATATAATTTGAGGATGCCAAAAGACAAAAGGCTATAAATCCCATGACGGTCATAAGAAACGGTTCTGGACGGAAGAATTGACCGGTAAAAAAAACGGTGGTAAACAACGCAACGTTTTTCAGCCATTGTCGTGGCCGTGCTGCTTTGAGAATTGCGTAAAGTAGCTGACCCATACAAGAAACATGGCAAGCGTTACCGCAACGATTATAAATGCAAAAGCTTTTGTTTGACTCGTGACAGTAAGCGAGACCAGCCCCAGTATAGCGGACACACACCAGTAAAACAAGGCGATCCGTCGCTTGCCCCATCCCAAATCAAGAAGTTTATGATGGAGATGTCCACGATCAGCGCGTACTGGTGAGTTTTTTGTGGAAATTCGTCGAACGAGGGTAAAAAGAGCGTCCATCATCGGAATCCCAAGAACTAGAAGCGCTGTGCCCAATTTGGCGTAGGAGAGGATTCCTAAGAGTGCTAAGAAAAATCCCGCAAGTGTTTTCCCGCCATAACCGGGCATTATTTTTTGTGGGTAAAAATTCCATGGAAGAAATCCTAAGAAAGCACCGCTGACGATAAATGCTAATAATGTTATCCAAATTTGTGTTGGATCAGAGATGCTATATCGTAAGGAGAGTATTCCCAAGACGAATGCTGAAATTGATACGTAGCCAGGCATTTGTCCGTCGACTCCAGCTGACCACCCTACGATGTTCATCGTCCAGACGATCCAAAGGATTGCTATGATTTGAGAAATTCCAAATGTGAATGGTAATCCCCACAGGTGGATAGCAAACGACCATTGTGTCAGGTCGAGTATTCCGCCAGAGAACGGATTAGTGATAAATGGAATGATGTTTCCTGAAGCCACAACAATGATTGCAACTAAGACGTTTATCACAAGTCTTAGGTATGGATTTACATCCTTTTTATCATCTGCAAGTCCGACGATTGTCAGTATCAGTGCTCCGATGAGGATACCTATGGTGTGAATATTGAGGGGTAGAAATAAAAGATTTGCACTCGCTATGCCAAAAAATAATGCTAATCCGCCAGCGCGAGGCACTGTCCCAATGTGTGTATTTGCTGGATGTATGCGTATCTTTGGATCATCTACGAGGTTTAATTTTTTAGCAATCGATATGACAAACGGACTCACGATAAATGTGAGAAAAAGAGCAGTGAAAAAAGAAAGAATAATAGTCGGTGTCATACGATAAGACTGAGAATCCTCAAAATGATGTACAAGCTCATGATAGATACTAATGCGGAAGAGAGAAATAACACACGGGTGAATAATGGATGTTCAAGTGTGTATTTATTCGCGACCCAAATGTTGCTGACATAGACGATGATGCTTACCAGTATCGGCACAAGGAGGAACGCAGGATAGGTGAGTCGTTCTTCTCCCCATGGTCTACTAAACCAGAGGGGAATTTTTGTGGGAACACTGCGCCAGTACCATAAAACGACACTGGTTCCTACAATACTTTGCGTCAGATTCGCTATAGTGGCGAGTTTGTATATCCATATGCCATGATAGGACACGTTCGCTTCTTCTATGATTGCTATTCTTGGCAAGGTAAATTTCATAATTTTTTTGTATACACTGATTGATACATGATGGTGTATGTGCCATCTTTATGTATCACAAATGCGCGCATAGGATAGGTGGGTAGGTCAGCTTTCATATTCTCTTTCGTCACGATGGCATCACCAATATACCAAGGAAATACACTGTTTGATGGGTTGTACAGAAATACGCGATCACGACGTTTTGCATAATATTTCGCTTCCATGTAGATGATCGGATCGTCAGCGAGGATCACATCTGATGGTGTTATGAGCGTATGTATGTCTTCAAAAACAGGTCGTATCGCAAATTTTGCGTGTTGCGTGGGATACCACATGTTAAACCCCACAAGAAAGATGAGCATGATCAGTGCAACGGTTTTTTGGATCCATGCTTTTTTGATCGACTGGATTGCGAACGTGACAAGAAACACTTCGCCAATTGTTACAAAGATAAGATATCGATTTACAAACAGTGGCTTGATAAATGATATCCCAATAACCAAAACAAGGGGCACGACTACGGTCAAAAGAAAAAGTCCGTTTCGTGATCTGGTCTTTGGATCTTTCATGGAAAGGGTAAATAATCCTGCCAGTAGTAAAGAAAGGTACATCGTATACTTCCAACCAAACCACGGTGTCCCTTCGTATCCTAGGAACATATTGCCAAGCACGGATCGTATAAGTTGAAAATCCACAGGATAGTACCAAGAATTTGCAAGCTGCTTAGATAAAAGTATTATTTTGATAATCCACGGTACCATACCGAGCGTTATAAAGATGAATGATCGAGTAACAGGATGACGAAGTATTCTCTTGAGAGACAGTTTTTCTTTGAGTACTTCGCTTACGAGAAAATGTACGCCTACTGCCAAAAGAAGAAATCCAATATACACATGCGTATAAAATCCGGCAATACTGGATAGTATAAACCATAGCCATTTTTTATTGGTGTATGTGAAGAGCGTGGCTGTAGAAAAAAATATGTACCAGCCATACGTTCGTACTTCAAGTGCGTAGTATAAAAGCATGGGATTGATAAAAAACGTCAGAGGGAGAAAAATCGCGAGCCAGTGCTTTTTAAATAATACAGCCGCCCACTCTAGGACGATGATAGTGGCTAAAGTAAAGCCCAATAGTGACAACCCGCGAGTTGCTATTTCTGATTGGCCAAAGAGTTTGATCCAGAAATGGAGCATAGAATAGTACAGTGGTGGTTCAAAGCCTAATTTGGTAACGATAAATGAAATTGAACGTTCTGCTGCAAGTATTGAGAATGCCTCATCGCGCCATACACTCTGTACGAGATAAAAAAGCGGCGAGTGTGTTATGAGGTACTGAAACATACGATATGTGTATTATACCTTCTCAGTCACACGATATTCTAGGCGTTTGCCAAGCATAAGTCTTGTGTGTGCGTCTAAGCCGGGGAGAGCTGAGAGAAAGAATGAAATCAGTGGTAGCGTGATCCACTGTACATACAGGAGCGGAATTTTCCATTTCGGATATCCTTTTGGTGGTGGCGGTTTGATGCGCCAGTCTATGATAAAGACAATGACCAAAAAGATCGTGGAAAGTGTAAGAATTCCTGATGATATTGTCGATAGATTGTGGCCGAGGACTGTTCGTCCAAATTGTGGATTGATAAGCGGTGGCACGGCACTTCCTATTGTAATCAGAAACCAGTTGACTGGCCATAAAATATGGTGTTCTAATAGGTTTGAAATTTTGGAAAACTTGCTTACAAATGGAATGTCTTTTGTGAGTACGGCTTGTCGTATGACATACGGGATATCCGATACTCCCCATGCCCAACGTTTGTTTTGTTCGTATTGATTGATAAACGTATTCATAAAGCCGTGGCTTTCTGCGGCATCGACAAGAATTGGTAGATAAATAGGCCGTACTTCTACCTTTTCGCCTTTTGCGAAAAATACTTTAAAAAACATATGATAATCCTCTGGTATGACGTCGACCGACCAATATCCCACATCAATGGCTGTTTGGAGTGACAAGGAATATGTGGAGAAATTGATAAGCCTGTTTTTTTGTGAGAGGACTGCCAGATTCCAGATGCTGTTTAGCGTATTGAGGAATCGATTTGGTAAGGGTATTCGCCAAATGTTGTTGTAAAACATAATGCTTCCTTGGTAAAAGTGAAATTCACGATCTTTGTCATTTAAAAATTGATAGGAGAGTGCTGAAAGATATTTGATGTGTGGCAGCGCATCTGCATCGCACGATGTGACCGTGGTCCACTCAAATGGTAACGAATGGGTATTCATATACGCGACTACTGCTTTTGCGGCAAATGCCATGTTTGACGATTTACCCATTACCTCGCCTTGTATAAGTGGATGTTTGGTGACAAGGATGTGATCAAACACGTCTTTAAATTCTTTGACAAGTTGTGTCGTGGTTTCTGACGATTCTATATCTTTGGCCTCTGTTGCCAAGACAACGAGTATACGTTTTGTTGGGAAATCTTGATTTTTGAGATTCTCAAGCGTACGACGTAGGATATGGATTGGCTCTTTGTATTCAGGGATGATCACGACATGATAAAGATTTTCGTACTGAGCAAGTTCGGCGCTCAATTGTCGCCAATTCACCGTAGCATGGGCAGTATAGGTGACAAACGATCGTAATGCGTAGGTCACAAGAGTGATTGATTTATAAAACCAATACACATCAAACGTGATGATAAGGTAGGCTACAAATGCTGGATGATAAAACGATAACCAAATTGGCATCGTAATAATAAGCCACGATGTGAGAGGTATGAGAATTTCAAAGAGACGTATGCTTTTGTTGGGGTAGCGCAAAAATAGATAACGCATAGTAAGGACGATCTATATTATATCATTTGAAAGAGTTGTTTGGCGTTTTCTGTCGTTTGTGTCATGACCGCCTTAGGCGTGGTATGGAGGAGTTCTGCTATGCAAGCTGCGGTAAGAGGGATGTATTTCGGTTCATTTCTCTCACCTCTGTGCGGGATGGGCGTGAGGTACGGCGCATCAGTTTCCAGAAGTATTTGAGAAAGCGGAATGTCAGAAACAATTCGTTGTAACGTTTTCGAATACGTGATATTGCCATCCACTCCTATAAATAATTTTCGCTCTTTTGCCATGCGCGCTTCTTGTAGTCCGCCTGAGAAACAATGAATGACACCTGTCGGTTTGTCCGTTATTTTGTCAAACGTGTTAAAGAAGTCCTCATACGCATCCCGCACATGAATGATTATTGGAAGATGGTGTGAAGCTGCGAGGGTTAATTGTGCGGTAAATAATTCTTTTTGAACTCGTTTTTTACTTGTGGCATCTTCATCTTTATATATATGATAGTCGAGTCCACACTCACCGATGGCGACTATAGCATCACGAGAGGCTGCAAGAAGTGTTTCCAGTTCGTCTCTTGCGGCATCTGGCTTTATTTTTTGTGCTTCGTATGGGTGCAAGCCGATGCTTGCATATATTTCATTAGGGTGAAGCGCTGCTAAATGAATAGCATCAGTATTTGAGCGCATATCAACCCCCGGTACTATAATTTTTTTCACCCCCGCCTTTTTGGCGTTCCCTAACACCATGGGTCGGTCTGCATCGTAATGTGAAAACTGTAAATGACAATGGGTATCGATGTACATTTAGATAAGTCTTGGAAAAAGCGGTGGCTGAACGTTGATTATAGGACCTTTGAATTGTTCTAGGATTTTTTCTGCAGTATTTGGCATAAATGGTTGTAGAAGTATGCTGATATACCGGATTGCATCAACAGCAACGCGAAGCATAGTCTCGCGCTCGGTGCCATGCAGAGCCCATGGTTGTTTATCATTTATATATTGATCAACGACTCGTATGTCACCCCATACTATTTTGAGTACGTCATCAAATCGTCCTTGCTCAAATGCTTGAACATAGAGAGTTGAAGTTTTTTTATCGCTCATATTAATTTCAGAAATAAATTTAATTGTAGGATTTGAAGGGAAGGTGAGATTCTCAGCAAGTTTGGCTACACGAGATATAAGGTTACCGAGGCCATTGGCTAGATCTGCATTATAGACTTTTTTGAATTCTTCTTCTGAGAAGTCACCGTCGTTAAATGGTGAGAATTTTGCTAAAAAGTAATATCTGAGTGGATCAGCGCCATATTTTTCTATAAGCTGTACGGGATCAATGACATTGCCAAGCGTTTTGGACATTTTTTGACCATTCACGGTGAAATATTCATGCACAAATATCTTTTTGGGAAGTGGCAATCCGGCTGAGAGCAAAAACGCTGGCCAGTATACGGCATGAAATCGTGTGATGCCTTTACCTACCACGTGCGCGTCAGCGGGCCACCACTTCTTATACATCTCCTCGTCCCATCCGAAGCCTACGCCTGATTGATAAATATTTAACGCATCAAACCATACATACATGCGCTGAGTAGGATCATTTGGAACGGGTACACCCCAGTTTCTAGCGCGTTCATTTGAGCGAGAAATGCTTATGTCTTCAAGTCCACGTTCAAGAAAAGCGATGACTTCATTTTTTCTTTTTTCAGGAATAATAGAAAGTTCACCAGACGAAATTTTTTCTAATATTTTATTTTGATATTTTTTGAGATGAAAGAAGTAATTTTCCTCAGAGACGTTTATTAGTTTTTTTCCGAGATGTTCAAAGCATTCGCCGTTTTCGTTGAGCTCGTCTTTCGTATAAAATGTTTCACATCCCACGCAATAGAGTCCTTCATACGATTTCTTATATATGTCTCCCGCTTTGTCACAAAGCTCCCAGAGCTTTTGGCTTGCTTTGAAATGATGGTCTGTGTCGCTTCCCTTTTGCCAGACATCAAATTGGCAACCTAATTGTTTCGTTAGTTCAAAAAATTTTATATTGTTTTCATCAATAAATTGCTGCACGGGAATGTTTGCTTTTTCTGCTGCCTGAACGTTTTTCAATGCATTCTCATCACCACCGCAAAGCAATAATGTTTCTTGACCGAGTAATCGGTGGTAACGCGCGATTGTGTCTCCTTGTACAAATTCAAGCGCATGACCCACATGAGGCACGCTATTTACGTATGGTATCGCACAGGTGATATAGAATTTTTTCATGCGTTAGGTTATTTTATCGTTTGCGATGGATAACCTCAAGTGAAATGATAAATGTTAGAAGCAATAGTGTATAGAGGGGGTGGCGAAGATGCATAAGTTGCAAAAGAAAAAATATGAGTACGTAGATCGTGGTAAGGAGTGCTATGCGTATAGCTTGGGATATAAAAAGCATCCATCCATACACCGTGATCCCGATAAGTACGAAAAATAGTCCGATAAGAAGTGGCGTATCTGGTATGAATGTGTGTATAAGGTAGCCAAGCGCACTTAATCCTGATATACCTACCAAAGCCCCACGGAAATCTCTTTCATTTTTCATAATTTGATACAATGATAGCACGATGATTTCAGAATTTTTTATTATTACTATTTTTATAATTCTTTTTGGATTTGTCGTCGTCGTTCTTATTCAATGGTTGCGCTCCATGCAGGTATCTATAGAAAATACGAATAAAGCATTAAACGATAGTATGCGCGGGCAAACCAGTGATGTAGCTAAATTACTTCAATCAAATAGCAATGAATTAAGTGAGAGGCTTGATACGGCTGCACGTGTGATTGGCGACCTAAAACAAAGCCTAGGTGAGATGTCTGAGGTTGGTAGGGGAATAAAAACTCTACAGGAATTTTTGCAGTCTCCTAAGCTTCGTGGAAATATCGGGGAGCAAGTGTTGTCTGACATGATCGGGCAGTCGTTTCCTAAGAATGCATTTCATTTGCAGTATCAATTCCGATCTGGGGTGAAAGTGGATGCGGTGTTAAAGACGGACGCTGGGCTTCTTTGTGTGGATTCAAAATTTCCGATGGAGAACTTTACCAAGATTCACAACGGCGAGACAGAAGGTATGCGTGAAAAAGCGAAAAAAGATTTTTCCACAGACGTAAAAAAACACATTATGGATATAAGTCGAAAATATATTGTTCCAGAGGAAGGGACGATGGACTTTGCTCTGATGTATATCCCATCCGAATCAGTGTATTACGAACTTGCTAATCTCAATGACCTCATGCAGTTTGCAAGAAGCCAACGTGTGTATCCCGTATCACCCAATACGTTATATGCACATTTACAGGTGTTACTGTTAAGTTTTCAGGGTAAAGATTTGGAACAAAAATCACATGAAGTATTTCGACTTTTGCGTGCGATTCAAAAAGATTACTCCAAAGTAGAAGAGAATATTGTGGTGTTAGGGAAACACATCCACAACGCATATAACTCTATGAGTAGTGTTTCCGGCTCATTTAGTCTCTTAGGACAAAAGCTTTCACAAACGCAATCAATTGATGCCCCAGACGATTGAGAAAAAATCATGTTAACAAAAATAAGACATACGGTTGGAGATTTTTTGCCCGCACTTCGATCATCAAACTATCGGTTATATTTTTGGGGACAAGGAATCTCACTGGTCGGGACGTGGATGCAGGAGGTGGCTCAATCATGGCTTATTTACCCAGTGTTGACTGATAATAAGTCCCTTTTGGGAGTGGTCAGTTTTGTAAACCATATTCCAACTGCAGCCTTGGCGTTATTTGCGGGCGTCATGGTGGACCGAGTAAGTAGAAAACAAGGATTAATTTTGACACAGTCAGCATTTGCGATTATTGCATGTATTTTGTGGCTTTTGATCGTAAGTAAATCTATTGCTGTGTGGCATGTGATGGTGGCGACATTTCTTTCGGGCGTGGTGTTTGCTTTTGATATGCCATTTCGTCAGTCATTTATGATAGAGCTTGTAGAGAAAAAGTATTATAGTTCTGCGATTGGCCTTAACGCTGCGATATTTAATGCAGCACGGGCGATAGGTCCCGCAGTGGCTGGGGTATTGATTGCAGCTTTTGGTATCGCACCGGCGTATTTTGTAAATAGCGTGAGTTTTTTGGCCGTCATATTTGGCGTACGGGCAATACAGGTGCCACAGTATGTATCTCAACCTATGGTTACACCGTTTAGCATAGGCTTTCGTGAAGGAGTAAAGTATATTCGTGATAATAAAGTGCTCGCTGTGTTGTTGGCAATACTATTTTGTTTGACATTGTTTACGTGGCCGTTGGCCACATTGCTTCCAGTGTTTGCCCACGATGTATTTGACATGGGTGAAGTAGGATTTGGATTATTGCACGCGAGCTTTGGCATAGGGGCATTAGTGTCCGCGTTATTTTTTTATAAAACATTTACGTTTATCAAAAATAAATATCGATATTTGATAGTCGCACTTGCACTTGTGGTTATCTCGCAAATACTCTTTTCAGTATCAACAGTTTTTAGCTTGTCGTTGATCCTGCAGTTTATTGGTGGGTGGGCGGTCATCACCGTCATTACGTTTTGTAATACTCTCCTTCAAACCACTGTTCCTACCGAGCTTCGTGGACGTATGGCAAGCTTTTATTCCCTTGTGCTGATCGGTGGTATGCCATTTGGAGGATTGTTTGGAAGCATGGGTGTCGCGACCATTGGACCACAAATGACGGTCGGTATATCCGCAATACTTTTGGCTATAACAACCTGTGTACTCGTTGTCTCCACAAGGGGAAAGTTTCAAACAAAACTTGCAGCACTCGTATAATTTTCATGCTATCATGTTTTAAAACAAGATAACATAATTTTATAAAATGATATTGAAGGTCGATATATGTTTGATAGACTTGGCGGCACATTGATTATTCGACACGGAGAGGGACATATGGGTTCAGATTCATTTAAACAACCATATAAAGAATTTCCTTTTTTAGTAAAACTTATTGAATGAATAGTCTATAATCGCCATACATGGCATCGATTTCTTCAGACAAACGAATTCTTAATACAGAACAACAGGAGGCGGTTGAGTTTGGGGATGGGCCGCTTCTTATTATCGCGGGTGCGGGAACAGGGAAAACTACGGTTGTGACAGAGCGTATTAAACATTTTATTTCCTCAGGAAAGGCAAAACCTTCAGAAATTTTAGCACTCACCTTTACGGAAAAAGCAGCAAAAGAAATGGAGGAGCGGGTGGATGTGATCATGCCGTATGGATACACAAATATGTGGATATCTACGTTTCACAAATTTTGCGATCGCATATTACGGCAAGAAGCGATACATATAGGATTAAATCCTGCATATACGTTGATGACTGATACTGATGCGACTATGCTGATGCGTGCACATTTATTTGATTTTGATTTAGAGTATTTCAGGCCGCTTGGAAATCCTACGAAATTTATAGGAGGTATCTTGCAGCATTTCTCAAGGCTTCAGGATGAGGATGTATCCCCCGCGCAGTATATTGCGTGGGTCAAATCACAATCTCCAAGTCCCAAATCCCAAACAGAAGAAGAAAAATTAGAAATACAAAAATATAAAGAGCTCGCTGGGGCATATAAAGCATATCAAGATATCAAAATAAAAGAGGGACTCATGGACTTTGGCGATCTGATTACGCAAACGCTACATTTATTTCGTACGAGAAAAAATTTGTTGACCTATTACCAAAAGCAGTTCAAATATATGTTGGTTGATGAATATCAGGATACCAACATTGCACAAAATGAACTTGTGAAGTTGCTTGCAGGTCAGGCGCAAAATATTACTGCTGTCTGCGATGACGATCAGAGTATCTATAAATTTCGGGGAGCCGCAGTATCCAACGTGTTGTCGTTTCGTACGCAGTACAAAAAAGCACATCTTATCGTCTTGTCCAAAAATTATCGTTCTACACAAAGTATTCTTGATGCGTCATATGACCTTATTCAACACAATAATCCGGATCGCTTGGAAGTAAGAGAGAATATTAATAAAAAGTTGGTGTCAGAACGGAAAGAGGCGGGGGTGGTGCCTAAGTTTATATACATGGATCGGGTAGAGAACGAAGCTGATGAAGTAGCAAAAACTATAAAGAATTTGCAATTGGAAAATGATCAAGAAGGTGGATATACATGGCGAGATTTTGCGATCTTGGTCAGAGCGAACAATCATGCGGAGCCGTTTGTTCGTGCGCTTCTGCGCCATGGGATTCCATATCAATTTTTAGGTCCCAGCCAATTGTTTCGACAAGCAGAGGTGAAAGACCTTATTTGTTACTTGCAGGTTTTAGATAATTTTGAAGATAGTGTCGCGATGTTTCGTGTTTTATCCATGGAATATTTTGCTCTGGCGCCTAGAGACATAGCTGCATTAGCTATTTTTGCAAAAAAACAAAATATATCATTGTTTGAAGCGTGTGAAAAATCAGAATTGAATCAAATCAAAAAGCTTGTCGTCATGATTCATAAACATTTAGGATTGGTAATAAAAGAAACAGCGGGACAAATACTTTTCTATTTCCTTCAAGACACAGGTGTTATGGCAAGTATTATGGAAAACAAAGCACCGTTTGATGAAAGCAAAGTCACAAACATCTCGAAGTTTTTTAGCAAGCTAAAAACGTATGAGACCGATCATCAAGACGCCAGTGTGCATGCCATACTTGACTGGATTACTCTTTCTTCAGAGTTAGGAGAGTCGCCGCGTGCAGGAGACACGGATTGGGTAAAAAACGATGCGGTAAATATCCTTACCATTCACGGTGCGAAGGGTTTGGAGTTTCCTGTCGTATTTGTCGTCAATATGGTGGGCGCTCGGTTTCCCAGCGTCACACGGAAAGAGCAAATACCTATTCCTGATCAACTTATCAAAGAAGAATTGCCAGAGGGTGATTATCATATCGAGGAAGAGCGGCGACTTTTTTATGTTGGTATGACGAGGGCTCGTGATCAATTGTTTTTAACTGCTGCAAACTTTTATGGAGAAGGGAAAAGAGAAAAAAGGTTGTCACCGTTTGTAGGCGAGGCGTTAGGACAGAGAGCATTTACACCTACTGTGGCGACAGAATCGCAAATTTCTCTCTTGGATTGGAAATCCGATGACAGTATAACAGTGTCTGATAAGACATCAGAATTACCATCCGTTACCTATCTTTCCTATTCACGCATCGAAGCATTCAAATTATGCCCGCTTCATTATAAATTACGATACATATTACAAATTCCTACATCTACTACAGCTTCATTGTCGTTTGGTACGAGTGTGCATAACGCGATGCGTGATTTTTACGAATTACATAGTCAAAACACTGCGCCGACGAAAAAAATGCTTACGCAACTATTATCTGATCATTGGTTGCATGCTGGGTATGAAAGTAAAGCGTACGAAGAAGAAATGAAGCGAAGAGGTCAGCGATACCTATCAGAATATTTTGATACACAGTACAAAAAAAGTACGAAAATAGCTTCATTAGAATTGCCATTTGTGTTGCCAATAAGTAGCACGCTTAAAATTGGCGGAAAGATAGATCGCGTGGATATATTACCTGACGGCAAAATTGAAATTATAGATTATAAAACGGGCAAAATGCCTTCAAAAAAGGAAATAGATGCAAATGTACAATTATCTATGTACGCAATGGCTGCCAGCGAAATACAAGTGAGTCCTTTTGGCAAAAAGCCTGAAGATATCATTCTTACGCTGCATTTTTTTGATACACAAACATCCATCTCTACCACGCGTTCCAAGGGGCAACTAGATGCTCAAAAGCAGGCGATACGTGACATTGCAAAGGAGATTGAAACGTCAGATTTTCTTTGTTCTGGCAATATGCTGTGTAGACAGTGTGAATACGCTATGTTTTGTGGTAGTTATGTATAAGTATTGATATTGCATTCTTCTTGAAGAATTTTCTTGACAAGCGGCAAAGACATCTGTACGGTATTAATATATGGCAATAAAACACGACTCCTCTACGCGTATACTTACGTTCGTTTTGACTGTAACATTCGGCTTGGTAGCAGTGGTCATCGCATATGCCACGTTTAAAGGTGGATCTTTTGAGCTTCGATCAAAAGCCGCGCAAGAAGAGGTGGTGCTGAAACAATGGACATTTGATGCAAATGCAGAAGGCTGGAACCAAAAAGACTTTCTTTCTGGCGTTGTGACAGGTGGAAAGTATCAGTTGACGGTGAACCCACAAAAGCAAACCCCTGACAATAAAGAGCAGTGTAAAACTATAAATGGAAAACGAATTTGTACCAATAGCCGTGTGATGAGAGAGGTGATTCCACAGATTACAAACACAACTGTGCAAACACATCTAAAATATCCAGTAAACAAGTTTAGGATTAGGCTTGCGGCATCATCACTTACCAGTGGTATTATTCGCACCGCCGAAAAGAGTGACGCCAATAGTAAAATATTGCCTCCATCAAAAGAGCAACAGGCTACACCATTTACATTAAAAGTTACACAAAAGTATCAGGGGAAGACGCTTCTTGATACCGAACAGCAAATCAGTGCAGTCGCGGATGGTAAAGAGCATGAATATTCATTTGAATTCACCAAATCATCCAGTCTAAAGAGAGTGGATGAATTGCAGATCACTTTTGTTGGATTAAACACCGCAGCTCGAACGACCGTAATGATCAACGACATAGCACTGATTGGCATGAGAGCAACGCCACCCCCGCAACCGACAAAATCACCTCAAAAAACACAAACACTGAATGGCTTTGTTAGAAGACGCACAGCGGACATAAATACGAAAGTTCCCCAGTATACACTTGAAGTATCAGAGGGTGCAAGAGCTGGGGATACTAAAAATGTGATGCCAACAGTTGGTATATATAAGGGGTTGGTTTATCTGTTAGTGGAACAGTCAGGTGTAAATCCATGTGGTGAAGGTAGGGCTGCACAATTGATGTGCCGATACCTCTCGCCACAACGTAAGATTAACTTTGAACAATATGTCGATAGATATGTGATGGTTACAGGGAGTGTCGTTGATGCTCAGGGAAAAGTTGGAGAGACAAAACCCCGAACACAAGAGGAAGATTCAAAAACGGCAGCTATGAATTCGCAATTCCCGAATCCGTCAGCATTGCCAACATTTATGGTTACAAGCATTAGCCTTGTAAATATTGTGAAGGACACACCACCACCACCAAGTCCTGTCGTGTCACAGTATCCGACGTCTATTTCGCCACCAACATACACCTCCATATCACCTGTACAGTAGTGTAGATCGTCTATCATGCAAAGGCGAGGTATTATATATTGATGAGTGGATAATAAAGAGACGATCCGCCAAATCCTTCCTTGAATTTGGTAAAGCCCTTCCACACGAGATTTTCCTTTGGAAGACGTTCGTCCCAGACGCCAACAAAATCAAATGTTTCACAGCGATTTTTTTTGGCAATTTTTAGCGCTTCCCAAACGAGAAGTGTAGGAGAAAAGGCTTTTTTACCAGCTTTGGTCGCACCTGCGATCCAGTAATACGCGCAATGATCCCAATAAAGAAGTAATACGCCGCCCATGATTTCGCGATCTTTTGCGTATGCTAAAAGAATACTCGCATTGGTTGGGGCAAAGCATGACCAAAGCTCTTTCATGCCGTACGTGGTCAAGCCCCCAAAGAGTCCGGCTGTTTTTGCTTTGAGCTGTATAAGCTCCTGTATATTTGTTGATTCTTTTATACTGACGCCGAGTGTTGTAGATCTCCTGACCGCTCTGCGCTTGGCTTCACTAAATTTTTTGAAGATATCATCATCCAATGATGTTAGGTCAACGCGTATCGTTTTGGTTGAGAGATAATGCGCGGTAGAGATGCGAACATGTGGTTTAAGCATGGTAGTAAAGAGCGATAAAGCCTTTGAAGAAATACTATGATCTGGTTCGACGACGAGTAATTTGATGCGATGTTTTTTTATTAAAGCAATGATTGTTTTATAAGAAGGCAATGTTGTCGTGCGCTGGAGTTTCCCTATCGCTCCTATAAAAAAGAATGATTTGATAAAGAGGGTATATGGCCCAATTTTTTCAGTTTTCCACCCTAATTGTTTGATGTATTGAGCAAACAGAGGAGATTGTTGTATTTCCATAAGGCGATTATATGCGACGTTTGAGCGTAAGAACGGCCCACCGAATGGTGTTTGCAAAGGTGTACAGTTTATAGCGGATTGGATGGAGTACGAGGTCAAATGATCCGGTAAAACGAACAAGCTGTGGTGAAAAGCCAAGTTTGAATCGATGAAATCCATACCACGGGTCCTTGAGATTTGGATTTTCTCCGAGCGCTCCCCAAAGGTCAAACGATGTACACCCTTTGGATTTGCCGTATCGGATGAGTTCCCAGAGAAGAAGGGTTGGCGCCATGACTTCTCGATATAAACGAGAAGATGAGCCGTATGGGTAGTAGAGCGTGTTTTTCCAAACAAATACGATCCATGCTGCGAGTAATTCGTTTTTGTATGTTGCGGTAAAAAGATGTGCAGTGCCATTTGTCTTCATCGTACGCCACATTTCTTGATGATATGTGTGACTATGTGCATAAAATCCCTGTCGTTTGGTGGTTTCGTCTGTAAGCGTGAGGTATGAGGCAAAGGCATCGTCTGAATTGTCTTCTTTGATTGACACGTTATGCTTTGTGGCTACTTTTATGTTGTAACGAGTTTTAGAGTGAAATGATTGGAGTAGTTCATCTTCTGTGGGTCTAAGATCGATAAGAAATGTGTGTGGGGTAAAGAGTGGGTGGTGTGCTGATTGGAGACCGAGATCTCCATAGGATTGTATTTTCGCGTGCGAATAGAGGTCGTTTGGTTCTAGTTGAATTGAGAGGGCGTTTTGGATGGTACCAATCTCTTTGAGTATCTTAATCATAGATGCGTCTGGTGCTGTTCCTTTGGGGAAATATCCTATGGTCCAATTCGTTTTTGGTATGCGGTGAAATGTCAGCTGTATGCAAGAAACTATTTTGGTATTTTTTTTACCAACGAGTCGCACGACTGTAATGCCCATGGCTTTACGAAATTCTCCCCAACTGTATGACTGTAGTGGATGAGAAACATAGGTGTCCCACACGTTAGGATTGATGCTATCGGCTATCTCATATACAAGATTGGGAGAGGTCATACCACCTATTATCGCTGGTTTTCGTCTATGGTACAATGGTTTTTATGAGAATGAAACGCAGTGTGGAATTGTTTCATTTCGGCAATATTCACGGCATCGCAAAGGTATTTATTATAGTAGAAATGATTCTTGCTAGTTTAGTGGTCATCGGGACATTGTCTTTGGTGCTTTGGTCTCTCATTTCTTAGAGAAGGAGTGAGTCTTGGTCAAAGCCTCTATCTGTTGAAAGCGAAACGTGTACATCGAGGGTGTGTTCAGGAATATCCGCTAAGAATCGTGAGATCATATTTTGTGTACGAGTGCCAAAAAATAGTCTTCGATTGGCATAGGTGATATGAAGTTTGTCCTTGGCTCGTGTGATCCCCACATAACAGAGTCGCCGTTCTTCTTCTAGTTCTTCTTTCTCCATAAGAGACCTACTATGGGGGAAAATTCCTTCTTCCATGCCGATGATAAATACTGTGGAATATTCAAGTCCTTTTGCGGCATGAAGGGTCATTAGTGTGACGACGTTTTTTTGATCTGTCGTTCTTTTGTTGGATGTCGATTTTTGTTCAACGAGTGCTACATTTGTTAAGAATTCCGTGAGATCAGGAAATTCTGTGGCAACAGAGCGCAGTTCCTTAATGTTTTCTAGACGCGCTGCTTCTTCTTCGTTGTTGGCATCGTAGAGTTCTAGGTATTTGGTCACTTCTAAAATTGTATCCAAAAGTTCTAGAGTTGTTAAAGAGACAAGCGTATTGTCATTGGTAACAGACGTGGCATATGTTTGAAATTTAATAAATCGTGTTTTCCCGAGCTTCTCTGCTCTTTTAAACGACACGGTGTCATTATGATTTGCCATCAGACGCATATAGGAAAGGACATCTTTTATTTCTTTACGATCATAGAATCTCGTGCCGCCGATGAGAGCATAGGGAATACCGTTTCGTATAAAATTTTCTTCAAGTACCCGTGATTGTGCATTTGTCCTATAGAGGATTGCAAAATGTGAAAAAGGCTCGCGTGACTGAAGGATTATTTGTGCGATGTATGATGCTTCATCGTGTTCATTTCGCGCCTCATAGAGGCTGATTTTTTCGCCGATTCCTTTATCTGTCCAAAGTTTGAGGATTGGGTGTGTCGTGTTTTTGCCTATCACGCCAAACGCCGCATCAAGGATGGTTTGGGTAGAACGATAGTTTTGTTCGAGATGAAATGTTTTTGTGTCGGAAAAGTCTGTTTTGAAATTGACGATGTTTCGAAAGTCAGCACCTCGCCATCTATAAATGCTTTGTGATGCATCGCCGACGACCGTGAGGTTTTGCCATCTTCCTGATAGAAGTTTAGTGAGCAAATATTGTGCTTTGTTGGTGTCTTGATATTCATCAACCAAGACGTACTCGTATCTATTTTGATACTCGCCAAGCACGTCTGGCACTTTTTGAAACAATGTAACGGTTTTTAGCAGTAGATCATCAAAGTCGAGTGCTCCGTTTGTGACAAGGAGTTGTTGATAGGAAAGGTAGAGTCGTGCGACTGTTTCTTGAAAGTTCCCTCTGGCGTATTGTGGGTATTCTAGGGCGTTTATCATTTCATTCTTGGCTTGTGATATCGTAGCCAAGACTGATCGAGGATTGAATTGTTTTTGTGATATATCTAGTTTTTCCATCACAAGTTTTAACGCATCCATCTGATCATTGTCATCATAGATGCTAAAGTTAGTCGGGATGTTTATATGCGATCCGTGGTTACGTAATATGGTGACACAGAGTGAATGAAACGTGCCAGCATACGGCATGTCAGAGATTTGATGAGTTTTTAAAAGCGATTGGATACGCAGCTTCATCTGTTCTGCTGCTTTATTGGTAAACGTAAGCATCAGGATGTTGGTGCCGTGTACTTTTTTTTCTGCCATAAGATAGGCGACGCGATAGGTAAGCACCCTCGTTTTTCCACTGCCAGCACCTGCAAGAATAAGTACTGGTCCATCGGTTTGTCTGACGGCTTTTTGTTGATCGGCATTGAGGTCATTGAGAAGCGTGGTAGTCATAGTTTATAATCTTATCATATGAAAAATGTATATGTTCTTGGGAATTGGAAGTCTAATAAGAATCCCCAAGAAGCGATTGCTTGGAGAGATATTTATCTTCAACATGCCAATGAATTGCCAAAAACCGTGAAGATAATTTTATGTCCTGCATATCATCATTTGCCGCTTTTTGATCTTTCAACTTTCCCATCATTATTGGGAGTACAAGATATCTCTAGTTTTGATACTGGCGCGTATACTGGAGAAATAACAGCATCAATGGTTAAGGGAATTGTGCAGTATGCAATGATTGGTCATTCCGAACGACGAAAATATCTTTTGGAAACAGATGAACAAGTGGGTCAAAAAGTTAAAAAAGCAATAGAGAGCCGCATAATTCCCGTGGTGTGCATTTCCGATATAGAACAAGCAAAAAAATTATGCAGTTTTATTCCTGATTATGCGGGCAAAGGACTTATTTTATATGAGACATTGACAGCTATCGGTTCTGGACAGGCAGGAACGCCTGAAAGCGCAAACGCTGCCGCCAAAGAAATTGTTGATATTTTAGGAGCAGTTGAGGTGTTGTATGGCGGGAGTGTCGTACCAGAAAACGTAGCCAGATTTACATCACAACAATATATAAGCGGTGTGGGCGTGGGAGGTGCAAGTTTAAATGCCGAAAAATTTATTAAAATTATTACCAATGCGTCGTAAACCAATTACAATCGTTGTCGTGTTTGGCGTTTTATTTATATTGTTGGTTTTTTTGACCAAGGGGATTGTGTGGGCGAGTATCTTTATGCGTGCGACAGGGTTGACCCCTCAGACGACGCTTTCCCTTGTATTTGGGCGTGGGGTTGATTTAGCCCCTATTGATGGGCGTGTAAATATATTACTTTTAGGCATTGCGGGTGGTACACATGATGGTGCGGATCTTACAGACACCCAGCTTATCTTGTCGTTTTACCCTGAAAATAAGGCGTTGTCTATGATTTCAGTGCCTCGTGATATCTGGTCAGATACCCTCAAAGATAGAGTAAATAGTGCGTATCATTATGGTGAAGTCAAACGAAAAGGTGGTGGCATTGTACTATCAAAAGCAATTATTTCAGACATGGTTGGGCTACCTATCCAACATACGCTCGTCTTTAATTTTTTGGGATTTGAAAAAATCATTGATTTAGTTGGTGGGATTACTATAAATGTTCCTGTGGCATTTATCGATTCCGAGTTTCCGATTGTAGGAAAAGAAAACGATATGTGTAGTGGTGACGAAACGTTTGCTTGTCGATATGAGCCGCTTACATTTCAGGCAGGTGTCCAACATATGGATGGCAGTCGAGCATTACAGTACGTACGAAGCAGACACGCGGTAGGAGGGGAAGGTACGGATTTTGCTCGCGGTAAACGTCAACAAGAGGTATTGCTTGCCATGAAACAACGATTAACATCAAAAGATGTGTTGATGAAGCCGTCGTTGATTCTGTCTCTTTATAAAGCGTTTGATGACGCGTCTGATACAGATATGAATATTGGTCAGCTTATGACGGTTGGTAAATTATTTGTAGGCATCAGGGAAGGGAAGTCAAAACAACTATCTATAGAAGATCAACTGTATGTACCACCACAAAGCTGGTATGGCAGGTATGTGCTTCTCCCAAAAGAATCGTTTGATGCTATCCACGAGTTTGTAAAAAGTAAATTACATTAAAACGCCAATCCAAGAAGGAGAAGGAAGAGTCCTCCAGCAACGACCGATGCACCCAATATCGATGGTGTACCAGAGACAGGAATCTTTGGTGTCGGGATCGGTGTTGGAGTACTCGTCGGTCCGATTGGTCGTGGTGTCGGGGTAACCTCGACGTTGAGGTGTAGAGACTTGCGACACGCATCAGGCACGTCAGAGAATTTCTGATTGTTGTCTCGTACGCGACAGGAGAAGTTGTATGAACCATCGGTAGGCACGGTGTAGGTGGTAGAGAGAGATCCTAGGCTTCCCACGTTTTGCTCTATCAACTTGGTCGTTCCATCTGGAAGAGTAAATTCAACTGCCGTAATGTCGCCATCAATATCTTTGCCTGTACATTTGAGTGTTACCGTAAATGGTGCAGTGCCACTGGTTGGATTCAAGGCAAGATCCGTACACACCGGTGCCGTGTTACTGGTATCTGTTGGTGTGTTGGTTGGTGTTGCGGTTGGCGTGTTGGTTGGTGTTCCTGACGGGGTGCCTGTATTGGTTGGTGTAGGAGTGTTTGCTGTAATGCTAAAAGATACTTTGCACGCGTTGCTGACTGCCTTTGGAGTCACCTGTGGTACGTTTGGCGCCACAGAGGTCTCATTGTCTAATTTGGTTGATGTCAAATACGCCACTACACCAAGACCAACCGTGATGATGGTGACTGCTATCAAATACCAATATTTCTTCAAGAATTTCATATATTAATGCCACGCTCCTGCAGCGAATGTTTCTCCTTCAAACAAGAAGGTTGTCACACCTGTTGGTATGGTATATGACACGAAATATTCCAAAGACGCATTTTTTGTTGTTGTTGTGGTCCAGTTTGGATCTGTATCCGTGTCTCCTGCAATTTGTGCGCCATTTACTCTAAATCTAGCTTGTGTTGGATTGCCTGTGCCTACGACTGCAATGGTGACGGTGTCCTCAGGAAGCAGGGTAGATGGGGCAACTTGCACAGCATTTTTGTACACTTTGATATTGGTACAGATGGGAGTATTTGGTGTTGTTGGTGTAGGTGTGTCGTTTGGATTGTCTCCTGGTGTGGCAGTAGGATTACCGCTAACTACTGTAGTATCTTTACCGCAACTATCATTTGCATAATCATCAAAGCATTGAATAGTGCCACCTGAGTATGTACCTCCAACTGGTGTTGAATTGTTAGACCCTCCACAGAAACAATTCTTTTTTCCTTGGCAACCGACGAACCCGCCGTGATTTGCTTCACCATTACTCGATCGGACAAGCCCGTTACAAGAATTGTCTTGTGCGACAGGTCGACCACAGCGACCATCATCACCACTTATAGATCCGGGGTTTGGTTTGTCCCCGTTACATGAAATATAATTTGCTGCTTTGTTTGAAGTAACAGTGTTAAAGTATGACTCGTTTTGCCATCGGCAAATATACGCGCGACCTCCGCATAAATTTGGAGTAGGGGTGGGTGTGTTTATTGCGTTGTCTTGTGGATTATTGGTTGTATTGGTTGTATTGGTTGGGGCGGCAGTGATTCCGGTAGCTATGCATCCATAACTAGTACCTCTTTTTTTACAAGAATATCCACGACTGCACCCTTCATCGCGGCAATCTAGTTCTCGTGCAAATCCTCTCTTGTCTGCTAAATTTCCCTGCTTGGTTATAAAATATGTACCTGTTGCCCCGATTCCTAGAAATAATATTAAGCCAATAATTATTCCGATTGGATATTTGTTTTTTGGTTTACCATTCTTAGGAGTTTGGTATGGAATAAGTGGAGGTTCTTTGATAGCTGGCGGAGTCGAAAGTATTTGATTGACAAATTCTGTAGCAGGGGAAGATACACCTTCTTTCTCATTGGGTACTATCGGTTCTGGTGGCGGCTCTACGGGTATTGTCGTATTACTTGTAGGATTTACATTGTCATCTGTCATATACGTAAAGAAGATATTTTTCTCCTCCTTTTAGCTTACTAAGATACCTTATCAAGAGTCAATATGCTCTTTGGTTTAAGAAGCATAAATCCACCACTGGTGATTAAAAGGGTAGCCAGCGAGAGAAGTAAGATGAGTGGCAAAGGAAATCCCGTATCTGGAATTGGTTCGCCCGCAAGCGTTGATGAACTTGTAGATTCGATTGTGGGTGTCGGTGCAATTGTGGCAGACGGTGTGGCTTCTCCTAAGACCTGTGTGCCACTTTTGAGGATCTCAAACATGTGGGTCATAGCTACAGGTTTGTTTTGCGCGTCAGTAGTCGTGAGTGTGACACTTTGTTTGCCGATCGATAGGGCAGTGGTAGGGGTATATCGCCATATCCCATCAACGCCGACGGTTGTTTGCCCCACTTGGGGATTTGTAATTCCTATAATCAATGTAATGTTTTTATTTGGAACACCGGTGCCTTGAAATATAGGAAAATTTGTGGGTAAAGCCTGATTATCTTTTGGCTTTGTGATGGCGATGACGCCTATGGGAGTTGTAGACGTCGTTGTGCCAAGAACCGAGGGTGGTACGGTGGTGAGCTCTTTTTTTGTTGCATTTACCTGAAGCTTTCTAAAGTCATAGGTTTTTCCTATCATAATTTCCGGCATAGGATTGTCATTTAATGTGTCAGACAACACTTGGCTCTCTTCCACGTTTGTGCGGATGATCAGCGTCTCATCGATGCGTTCTGTTGGAGGAATATAGGCATCTAGAAACGCAAGTCTTGCAAGATTTAGTGGTATGACCCATGAACCAGATGACTTTACTATGGTCGAAAGCAGTTGTCCGTTTTCGAGTGTAAGATAGAGGAGTGCTCCTTCGGCTGGTTGACCAGTTGTGGTTGTAACGGTGCCAAATGCTGGTTCTATGCCTGTGCCATTGCCCTCTAGTTGTGGTCCAGTTTTGATTTCGTAACGATTGCCACTTGTATCTTGATACTGTGTGCCATTGGAAATGATTTTTATGCGGTATGATGTATTCGGTTTAGCATTTCGAAATGTCGCCGTATGTGTAGTATAGATGCCAAGCGATATTTGTGACGTGGTGGAAACGCGAGACGTATCTCGTTCATCGTATGTGACACCATGTTTACCATCGTCAGACTCGACGGTAATCGCACCTGTTGCTGGCGCTTTAGTCGTCCAGCTTAGCGTAAATCCAGAATCTGATATGTTTGATATCAGCACGTTTGCTGGTGCGGCTGACGTGCTGGCAATCGTGAGTAGTGGTCCGACACGATCAAAGGCATAGCCAAATATTGCTACAGCAGCTATCAATAAAACAAGTCCTAATAGTGTTGGTATCTTTTTTTGTGGCATACGTTAATCAAATGTTTGTTTCGTTTCTAAATCGGATATGATGTCGATGTCAATTTTTGATGATAACGGTGCGGATAGTAGTTGAACTGTCGAGCTTACGGTTGACGTTTTCGTCGTTTTTACCAGTTCAAAAAAAACCCATGAGAAAATGGTGAGGGTGGTAAATACTGCGATAAGTAATAAATTGTTATCGTCATCCATGGTATTATTGTGTCGTATAGTATGATTTTAATCCAATAGATAATTGTAGGGAGCCGTCACTTTCCCCTCGACGAGCAAATTGCTTTATGCTGATTGTATTGATCGCTGTTACTCTTCTGAGATTTAATAAACCCGTGAGAAACGCTCTGATATTTTCATATTGACCAGCAAGAACGATTGAGACAGGGAATTCTTCAATAGGTTTTGCAGCAGCAGTCTTTGCGCCAGCAGTAGCTTCTTGTGACAAAAGCGGGAGCGACGGTATTTGTATCGCTGAAATTGATGCATTTGCAATGAGGGCCAAATTTCGGATTTGGCGGGCAAGGATCACGCCATCGGGATTGTGAGGAAGCGCTTGTTTCACGAGTGAAAGCTTAGGTTCAACTTCTTCGTACGGGCCTTGCGCTTCTATGAGTGCAGTAATTTTATCCTCCATTTTTTTATTGAGCTCAGTTTTATCGATGATTTCGCGTCGAAGATGAATGATGGTCTGTGCTGTGGGTCGTACAGCATACCATGCAAATAACGATACCGCCAAAAATGAAAATACCGTGGCAGACGTCGCCCTCATTTTCGGTTTTTTTAGACTTTCATCAAGCTGCTGTTTGTAGTAGCGCTTAAATTTATTCTGTAGCGTTTGTGCGTCAAATGATGATGCCATATTATTTTTTGGGTTCTGATTGTATCGATCCCGTATCAGCGGTCAGATGAAATTCTATACCAATTTCTGGACTTCTGTTTATGTCGCCAAGCGTGACGTTTTGTAATAGTTTCGTTGACTGAGCATTTGCCAAAAATTGTGAAAATCCCTGTGTCGTGCCAGCAACCGCCGCAAGTGATACCCTAGCGGGTGAAAGTTCAAACGAGGTGAGGTATACATCCGATGGCAAGAGTGTTTCCATGCTTATGACGATGTCTATCGGAGGCTTTTGATCTGCTGATAATTTTTTGATTGTTGTGAGATTGGATTGCAGGGACTTTATGTCCTTTTCCAAATCAACATTTGCTTCTAAAATAGCTTGTTTTTGTGTCACTTCTTCTGTGAGATCTGTGAGCTTGCGATCCAAACTAAAGCGAGAAATAAATGCCAAAAGAACGACAATCTCTGTTGTGATCATGATGTATCTGCCGTACGTTGTCGCCCATGCGACTATCCGACCCCATGGCGTGTGTTCGAGGTCTTGAGATCCTAATAAATTGATAGAAATTTGTTTTGTAGGCATTTACTAATAAGTATAGAATGCCAAGTGCCTATTGTCGAATGAAGAATTATTTCTTGAAAAGTTTCGAAAGCCTTGATTTCGTTCTTGCAGCGGCGTTTTTGTGGATGCTGTGCGCTTTGGTAGCTTTATCCAATATTTGAAATGCAGCAGAAATTGTTTTGGCGGTTGGGCTTTTTCGTGCTTTTTTGACTATCATGTCCACGTCATGACGAATTTTTGTGTTTTGTTTGGTTCTGACGCGATCGTGGCGCAGTTTTTTGGACGCTTGTTTTGTGATAGGCATGTGGGAAAGTATAGACTATTACACCTAGCAGGTCAAGGATTATGTAGTATACAATACGGGTAAACATGGAAAAGTTGTGGTCAGTTTTTACCAAAAAGCAAAATTCCATCGGCTCTGCAGCACTCGTTTTAGTCTCGATGGTGTTTTTGTCGCGTGTGCTTGGATTAGTACGGGATCGATTGCTTTCCTCCTACTTTGGTCCTGAAGAACTCGGTGTGTACTTTGCGGCATTTCGCATACCAAACGCGTTGTTTGAATTATTGGTTATGGGTGCACTCACCTCAGCGTTTATCCCTGTGTATTCGCGATATATCGCCAAGGATGATGAAAAAAATGCTCAAATATTGGCATCATCACTTATCAACCTGAGTTTGGTTGTGTTTTTCTTTTTGGCTATCCCAGTATTTTTTGGTGCTGAGTGGGTTTCACGATTTATGGCACCGGGGTTTTCTCTTGATCAAATACGTCAAATGAGCGCATACACACGATTCATGATTTTGTTTCAAGTAGGACCGTTACTTGTCGGTAATGTATTTACGGGTATATTGCAATCGCATAATTTGTTTCTGATTCCGGCTGCAGCACCAGTGTTATATAACATAGGTATTATTATAGGTATAATTCTTTTTTCGCATACGTATGGACTATGGGGAGCGATTATTGGTGTGGCAATAGGAGCTCTATTATTTGCACTGATACAAATTCCATTGCTTATAAAGGTGGGGTACAAACACGGTTTTTCGGTAAACGTCAAACATGCCGGTGTGCGTGAAGTCGGCAGACTTATGGGTCCGCGTACGTTTGGTCTTGCGATATCCCAGATTGATACGACCATTGACCTGATGATGGCGAGTTTATTGGGGGCGCGAATGGTGACGATATTTAATTTCGCTCAGCACTTGCAGCAATTACCAGTCGGATTATTTGGTACGACTATTGCACAAGCTGCATTACCTTCGTTATCCAAAGTGTCTGCCACAGAAGATAAAGATGCATTTATGCGCATGATTGTCAACGCAATACATCAAATATTATTCCTTGTGTTGCCTGTGTCCGTATTGTTTATTGTATTACGCATTCCTGTAGTACGATTGGTCTTTGGCGCGTCACAATTTGATTGGGCTGCAACAGTTGCCACAGGTATGACCCTCTCTGCGTTTAGCATTTCGTTGTTTGCGCAGGCAATAGTGCAGGTTTTGGCACGGGCATTTTATGCGTTGTATGATAGTAAAACGCCCGTAATGATTGGTATCGCGAGTGTTCTGGTAAATTCATTGCTCAGTATTTTATTCGTCATGTATTATAAATGGCCCGTGTGGTCTTTGGGTGTGTCAGCGTCTGTGGCAAGCATCGTAAACGCGCTGCTTTTATTATATTACTTAAATAGGCATGTGAAAGGCTTTATAAGTAAGATGCTTTTGGTGCCGTCACTTAAAATGGTGCTTGCGGCATTGGTCACCGGTGTCGCACTATATATTCCTATTAAATTATTGGATCAGCTTGTCTTTGACACGACGCGGACGTTTGGATTATTGTTGCTGACCGGTTTGACTGCGTTTGTTGGGTTTTCGACGTATGTATTTCTCTCGTGGGTGATGGGAGTAGAGCAGGTGCAGTCGTTACTTCGGCTCGTACGACGAGTTGGTAATGTTCGAGGAATGTTTTTAGAGCCTGTACAGGAAGTGGTAAGTAGTGGGACCAATGATCCTGTATCTTAATTTGACTTTACTATCTCTAGAATCACAACACTTTGCGCTGGCATACGTATCGTTGTGGTGAATGATGATTCGTTGATGGTGACATCAGAAATAATCTCTCTTCCGACGAGGAAGCGAGTCTTGAGTTTATAGGCGCCAATGTCAAGGTTGGCAAAGGTCACAGGAACATCTTCTGTATGATTACCGTTTTGATCAAAGTTAACCAGCATGAGGCGAATCACACCGTCTTTACTACTGGAAAATCCAGTGACCCATGTGCCCTCTCCGGAAACACTAAGCCGTGTGCCAGCCATACTGTCTATAAAGTTGTATAAGAAGTATCGTGGTTTCTTTTTGAGACCATTATCATCATGGGTTAGAAGCCCCCAACCACTGCCATCTGATTGTAGTGGTCCATCTTTTAATTGAAAGCTAAACAGGTACGTAGGTCCGCCAGAAATAAGTTGTCGAATGGTGGCTGCTGCATGAGCGGCTCCATACATGCCGCTATACCCTTTGCTTTTGGCACCCGTAAATCCAAATTCAGTGATGAGTTTAGGTAGGAGCGTATATCGAGGATAGGGTAAAAGCCAATCGATAAGATTTTTTTGATCTGTCGCAAAGCGTACGGGATCAGCTAAATATGAATGCCAAGAGAAAAAGTTTACGCGATTACCAGAAGTGACAAGACCCATAATCCATGTTTTATAAAGACCCGTTGTGGATGGACCACCGAGTGAGAATGCGTTGGTGTTTTGTGCGTTGTTGGCGCCTATAGACGCATAGCGATATAGAGTAAGATAACTTTTATCGCCACCCATCTTCCAGCTGCCAAATTGTGCCAGATCCGGTTCATTCCATACTTCATAGATCACACCTGACATATTTCGATCAGCCTTGCCACTATAATGTTCGATGGTTCGTTGTACGACCAGTGCCCAGTCATCCCAGTTATTTGGGGCGTTGATGATACCGCCATCTTTGGCAATGACGGATGGCATATACGAGAGTGCAAGAACGGGTTTGGCACCTGTTGCGGTAAGAGAGTTTATATATGCGTCTAATCGACTCCAATCAAACGTGAGGCTGTCGCCATTTTTCCCAACGACATTGTAATAATCATAGAGATGATCAATCCGTATATATTTGGGCTTGAGAGCTTTGACGTCTCCAATAATCGATGCGATCATATCGTTTGATTCCTCGCCTCCTTGTGCAAACGCGTGGTAGAAATCGGTTTTTATCGGTTCAAGTTGTGCTTTGGTATCTACAATGATATTGGCTGATGTGCCACTTGCCCGAGAGACGAGGGTGATTGTTTCTTTGATAGCCAAAAGAAAGAGTGGTAAGAATATAATCAGTGCGACAAGTGAGATTACTGAGGTCGTACGATTGGTGACATGTCGAATGAATACGCTCATAGTTTATGGGTCGAAATCATTGGCAGGATGGCTCCTGCAATAATAAATGTTACACCAATAAAAAGAAGAAGTAGTGTCTGTTCGATTACGCCGGATACGGGCATGGCACTTCCCGATGCACCGTTTTCCAAACCATCTGAAACGACGAATGCCAGTGTCGCCGTTTTGGTTTGATTGGTCGTGGGATCAAGTGCCGCTATGACAATGGTGTGTGGACCAGCTGCAAGAGGGGCTGGCACTGCATAGGACCAGTTACCATTGGCGTCAGTCACCACGGTGACGGTTTGCGGTTCAGAGTAAATCGTAATGGTGACGGTCGAGTTTGGCGGTCCCTTCCCTTTGATGGTTGGTTGTTTTGTGACCAGCGCTTCATTACTGGTCGGTGAGGTAATTTGTAGCGCGGAAGACGTCACAGATGCTGATGCGCTAGCACTTGAAGATGCAGCCAGCGTCGGTGTCAGCGATACAGAAGGTGTGATCGTTGTGTTGGGTGTGGGTGGTGTCCCTGTCGTACCTGTTGCAGTGGTTATGGATATGGTTGCTGGTATAGAACTGACTAACACGTTTGTCGTGCTTTCACCTAACGCGCCAACAAATGTTTCTGGTGAAAATTTGATTGATATTGGCGAGGTTGTTGCTGCAAGTGCTTTAAATTTGATCACTGCAGCAGTGCCGGCGCCTTTGACTGGGGTCGTTGTATTGGCGGCTCCAACAGCGATGGATGCAGTCCCTGCACCTACAGAGCCAGAGGAGAGGATGTTTGGAAACGCAGCACCGTTTGTGATCGATATTGCTTCGAGTTTCGTCGCGTCAAATATAAGATTTATCTCTGTGGCGATGGCTTGATTATCGCCCGTGTTAATTTTGGCCTCTAGAGTAAATTCATCACCGATTTTTTTGGTGACGGTGGTCGGTGAGAGCGTGAGAGTTGTCGCTGGTGCGGCCTTTTTGCGTAATTCCTGACTTCGCATCGAAAGAAACACGGTCGCTGGTATCGCAAGAAGTGTAATAATTCCAATCAATATCAAAACAATTTTTTTCATGTCTTCATCTATTATGCGTAAGTTTATTGAGAGAAGCAATACACCTATTGACAGCAATTAGCACTCGATGTATATTAGTGCTAAATGGATAGTGTTTCTGATCTTACTCCTCGACAAATACAGATACTGAAAGCAGTGATTGACGAGTATATATCGTCTGCTGAAGCAGTAGGTTCAGAGACGCTTGAGAAGAAATATAATCTCGGGGTATCTCCAGCAACGATTCGTAACGAAATGGTCAGATTAACCGAGATTGGGATGCTTAATCAACCACATACGTCAGCGGGCAGAAGTCCCACTCCTGTGGCACTTCGTTATTATGTGGATCATCTGATGAAGCCCAAAGATATGTCTGTAGCGGAAGAAGTGGCGGTCAAAGAAAAGATTTGGGATCACAGACAAGAGATAGATAAGTTACTTCGGGAAGCGACAAAAACATTGGCGGAAAAAACACACATGTTGGCTATTACTGCGACCAACGAAGGTGATTTATATTATGCGGGAGCGGCAAATATTTTGGCGATGCCAGAGTTTTACGATTATCAGTTGACTCATGATTTATTGGTTACACTTGATCAATTTGAATTTTGGTGGAAAATATTAGAACAACATCAAGATACGTTTTCTATTCTTGTTGGGACGGATTTGACGCTCGGACCGCTGTCGCAATGTGGGTTTGTGTGTCGACGATTTAGTACCACGCATGTCTCTGGCGCTATTGGTGTGATTGGGCCTACAAGACTCAATTATCCCTTTGTCATTCCGATTGTTCGATATATGGGAGGCCTTATTGATGAATTTGCAGCAAGTTGGTAATCGTATGAACACAAAAAAACAACCAGTGTCAGATGTAGAAGAACCAAAGACAGTCAAAGAACCTATGGTGGTACACGAGGGAGAAGATTGGAAAGATAAATACATTCGTGCGGTGGCAGATTATCAAAATCTGGAGAAACGATCACGTGATCAGGTACAAGAAGCTCGACTGTATGCCTCAGAGATTGTCATGGGACGACTTTTACCTGTTGTGGATACGTTTGCAAAAGTACAAGCACATATAAAAGATGTAGGATTTGATTTGGCTTACAAACAATTATTAGCTGTTTTAGAAGAACAGGGTGTAGAAAAAATGACTGTCGTCGGCAAACCATTTAATCCCCACGAAATGGAATGCATAGAAGTTGTAGAAGGACAAAGCGATATAGTTATAGAGGAGACGCTTGCGGGGTATATGTTTCGCAATAAAGTATTACGCGTGGCACAGGTGAAAGTAGGTAAAAAAGTATAAATTTTTATTAAAGGAGGAGAGTATGGCAAAAATTATTGGTATAGATTTAGGTACAACAAATTCCTGTGTGTCCGTTATGGAGGGTGGTGCACCGACGGTCATCCATTCGGCAGAAGGTCGCAATACGATTCCATCGGTAGTTGACCCCATCAAAAACGTCGCAGGTGATGTAGCCAAACGCCAAATGGTGTTAAATCCTAAAACAACGATTTTTTCCGCCAAGCGATTGATGGGACGAAAGTTTACCGACCCATCTGTGCAAGCCGACGCGAAATGGTTACCATACACGATTAAATCTGGTAAAAATGGTATGGCGGTGGTTGAGGTGGAAGGCAAAGAATTCACGCCACAAGAAATTTCTGCAAAAATTCTTGCAAAGATCAAAAAAGATGCTGAGAATTTCTTGGGAACAGAAGTAAAACAAGCAGTCATCACGGTGCCTGCATACTTTGACGATAGCCAAAGACAAGCCACAAAGCAAGCAGGAGAGATTGCAGGGCTTGAAGTCATGCGCATCTTAAACGAGCCGACGGCTGCAGCACTTGCCTATGGATTGGATAAGAAAAATGTCCACACGATAGCAGTCTACGACTTGGGCGGTGGTACGTTTGATATCTCGATTCTTGAGCTCGGTGAAGGCGTCTACGAAGTGAAGTCAACCAATGGTGACACGCATTTGGGAGGCGATGATTTCGATAAAAGACTCTTGGATTTCCTAGCAGAAGAGTTTAAGAAAGAACACGCTGTCGATCTTCGGAAAGATCCACAGGCCTTACAAAGATTACGAGATGGAGCCGAGAAAGCAAAAATCGAGCTTTCCACATCCATGGAAGCAGAAGTAAATTTGCCCTTTGTGACACAGGGCAAAGATGGACCGCTTCACTTGGTAACAAAAATTACCAGAGCCAAGTATGAATCACTGGTTGATGATCTTATCCAAAAGACTATTGAACCTGTGAAGAAATGTTTGGCCGATGCCAAGATGAAAGTGTCTGATATCAATGAAATCGTTATGGTTGGCGGTATGACGCGTATGCCAAAAGTATATGAATCTGTCAAGGCATTTTTTGGTAAAGATCCAAACAGAACCGTCAATCCTGATGAAGTGGTCGCAGTAGGAGCGGCAGTACAAGCAGGTGTATTGTCTGGAGATGTCAAAGATGTCGTGTTACTCGACGTCACACCATTAACGCTTGGGGTTGAGACATTGGGTGGTGTATCCACACCGCTTATCCCACGAAACACGACGGTGCCGACGACCAAATCTGAGATTTTCTCTACAGCGGCTGATAGCCAGACGTCTGTCGAAATCAATGTTTTGCAAGGTGAGCGTCCGATGGCGACTGACAATAAATCGCTTGGTCGATTCATCCTTTCTGGTATTCCACCCGCTCCTCGCGGCGTGCCACAGGTAGAAGTTGCCTTTGATATAGATGCAAGTGGCATCTTAAGTGTCACCGCCAAGGATAAAGCATCAGGGACGACCCAAAGCATTAAGATCACAGGATCAACGGGTCTTTCCAAAGAAGAGATCGAAAAGATGCGTAAGGAAGCAGAAGAACATGCCGCTGAAGATCAAGAGAAAAAAGATAAGATTGAATCCAGAAACAAAGCGGATAACATGATCTATACTGCAGAAAAAATGGTCAAGGATGCGGGAGATAAGGCAAAGCCAGAAGACAAGACCGCGATAGAAGAAAAGGTAAAGGCCTTAAAGGATATCTTAGAGTCTGGATCCAAAGAAGATTTGGAATCTAAAACATCTGATCTTTCTGATGTCGTCCAAAAACTTGGAGCGAGTATGTATAGCCAACCACCTGCCGACGGTGAAGCACCTAAGACCGATGAGCCTTCTGTCAAAGATGACAAGAAAGTAGAAGAAGGGGAAGTGGTGAGTTAAGTGGCAACGAAACGTGATTTTTACGAAATATTAGGGGTCTCGAAAACAGCTTCGATCGATGAAATTAAAAAAGCATACCGTAAGCTTGCTTTGGAGTGGCATCCAGATCGAAATAAGAGTGCTGGTGCGACAGAGAGGTTTAAAGAGATAAATGAGGCCTACGCGGTGGTATCTGATACCACCAAGCGTAGCCAATATGACCAATTTGGACACGCTGCCCCAAGAAGTACAGCTGGTGGGTGGGGTGGACAAGGGCCTTTCCAATACTCATATTCTTCAAGTGGTGGTAATCCCTTTGGTGGACAGGGGGGGGCTGACTTTATCGATCCATTTGATATTTTTGAGCAATTCTTCGGTGGTGGGTTTGGAGGCGCACGTGGCGGACAGCGACGCCGTGCACATCCATCCTATGAGATCACGATAGACTTCATGGATGCAGTAAAGGGGGTCACGCGTGAAGTGCATGTGCCCAAAGGCGAGGCGGGAGAGGGATCTGTCAAAAAGTCTATAAAAATTCCAGCAGGGGTAGATAACGGTTCGCGTATTCGTTTTGACGATTTCGATTTGGTGATTGCTGTGCGTAAGGACAAGCGATTTGAACGTGAGGGCGATGACGTGGTGGTCACAGCAGATATTCCATATACGCTTGCAGCACTGGGTGGAATTGTAGATGTTATAACCATTGATGGGTCGGTAAGTATCCGCATACAAGCGGGTACGCAGGCAGGCACTCTTGTGAGACTTCGAGGCAAAGGTGTGCCACACGTACAAGGAAATGGAAGAGGGGATGCCTATGTAAGAATTCAGCTGGCCGTACCAACAAGACTGAGTAAACAACAAAAAGCGCTGTTTGAAGAATTACATCGCACGGGAATATAAATAACGTTGACGTGAGGCTACATAGACTATATAATAGGTACTATTATAGAGTGAGAGAGAGGTGGGGAGACCCACCCTTTTTTATAAAGAGGAGATACTCTTATGCCAGCAGTTGTACGAAGTGAATTTGCATTAGCATTAAATCAAGTCGCCACTGAGCGTGGGATTGATCCCGTGGTGGTCATAGAGACAATTAAAGCTGCTATTTTGGCGGCCTATCGCAAGGATTACGGTTTAGACGAAACGCTAGAGATTACTGTTACCCTTGATGCTGATACAGGAGAAGCAAAAGTAATTAAAGAAGGTAAAGACGTCACACCCCCAGGATTTGGTCGCATTGCGGCACAAACTGCCAAGCAAGTTATTTTGCAGCGTATCAGGGAAGCGGAGAAACAAGCGGTACTGTCTGATTTTGAAGCGAAGGTTGGCACAATACTCCCTGGAATGATACTTCGATTTGATGGATCAAATATTATTGTTGACATCGGTCGTACGCAATCGGTGATGCCACCACCAGAGCAAAATCAAGGAGAGCGGTATCACCTCAATCAACGATTGACGTTCTACATTGAAGGAATTCGAGAGACCATGCGTGGCAACGAAATTATCGTTTCTCGTGCACACAAAGGACTCGTTCAAGGATTGTTTGCTCGTGAAGTACCAGAAGTAGCACAAGGATCGGTTGAACTTCGCGTTATAGCAAGGGAAGCTGGGAATCGTACAAAAGTAGCGGTATTTTCTTCCACCCCAGGTGTTGATCCAGTTGGCTCATGTGTCGGACAAAAGGGCGTTCGTGTACAAGCGGTGATTGGGGAATTAGGTGGCAATGAAAAAGTAGACATCATCCAATGGAGTGATGATCCGAAACAATTTATCATTGCGGCACTGGCGCCTGCTCATGATATAGATATCGTCTTAAACGAAAAAGCGCTTGAAGCAGTAGTGACAGTACCAGAAGATCAATTATCTTTAGCAATTGGTCGTGATGGTGGCAATGTGAGATTAGCGGCCAAGCTTACAGGATGGAAGATTGATATCAAAGGCAAGCCCGTTGCGACGTTACCAGAAATTCCAAGAAAAGAAGAAGCAAAAGAAGAAGTGCCTACATCGTAAACGATATGGCAATAGATTCTTTTATTATATATGGTAAAAAAAATAGACAAGGTAGAGGTTTTTGTACGTCCGCCAGTGATAGCCGTCTTAGGGCACGTTGATCACGGAAAAACGACGCTTCTTGATACTATCCGCAAAACCAATGTCGTCAGTCGAGAGCACGGTGGCATCACCCAGCACATCGGTGCCTACCAAATCTCTGTACACACCAAAAGTGGCGCTGATCGTTTGATGACCTTTATCGATACCCCCGGTCACGAAGCATTTGCCAAAATTCGCTCGAGAGGAGCGAGTGTTGCTGATATAGCAATACTCGTTGTAGCAGCCGATGACAGTGTCAAACCACAGACCATTGAGTCCATAAAACAAATTCAGGCAGCGAACACTCCTATGGTCGTTGCGATTAATAAAATTGATGCTGCAGGAGCTATGGTTGATAAGGTGAAATCAGATTTAGCCAAGGTTGGTGTACAACTTGAGGGTTTTGGTGGTGATGTACCATTTCAAGCCGTATCAGCCACCAAAGGTACGAATGTCCAAGCTCTTTTAGAGCTCCTTCTTCTTGTGGCAGACATGAAAGGACTTACGGCAGATCCTAAAGCACCGCTTAGCGCAGTGGTCGTTGAGACAAGACTCGATAAGTTTGTCGGTATGGTCGCGACAGTCTTAGTGAAAGAAGGAACACTGACAAGAGGCGCGACACTCTATGAGTTTGATGAAGTGGTTGCTAAAGTGCGAGCGCTCAAAAATGATGCAGGGAAGCCCGTGCAAGAGGCGAGTCCGGGGACACCATGTGAGGTGATGGGGTTTACCAAACTTCCCATGGTTGGTTCGATTATTACCGACGTGCAGGGGCTTATTCCACGAAAAATAATTGAGCGTACAGCACAACCGTCAAACGCGGTAGATTTCTTAGCCACCATGCTTGAGTCAGATAAAAAGAAACTAAAATTAAGCATAAAAGCTGATGTATCAGGGTCACTTGAGGCGATAGTAGAAGCATTGCCATCAGAGAAAGTAGAAATTGTTCGTACTGGATTAGGTGACATCACAGAAGCAGATATTTTAGAAGCAAAGGCGACGGGTTCGATTATGATTGGCTTCAATGTAAAAGCCAACAGTGTTATCGAAAAGTTGGCTCGCATAGAGAAAGTTATTTATCGTACGTATTCAGTGATTTATGAACTCCTTGACGAGATGAAAGATGTGGTTGATGGTATGGCAGAAGTACTCTCACTTGAGCGTGAACTTGGGAAGGGTAAGATCGTTGCAGAATTTCCTTTTGATAAGGATCGCATCGCAGGTACAAAAATTGTCTCAGGAAGACTTGCTCGGGGTGATAGTGTGCGGATCATGCGTGGTGATGAAGAAATCGTCCGCGTGCGTATAAAATCACTTCATAGGGGCAAAGACGATATTACGAAAATGGAAGTGGGTGGGGAGTGTGGTGTGTTATTTGACAAAAAAGTTGATTTTACGCTCCAAGATGATATAATCCCCTATACTACAGGATAGTTTCTGTATTCTTTATGGACTACGAACAAGCATTAGCCAAAGCCAAAGATATCGTCACGAATGCCAAAGATATCGTGATTGTCACCCACACACATCCTACTATGGATAGCATGGGTGGCAGTTTAGCGCTTGCTTTGGGATTAGTATCATTGGGTAAATCAGCGACGGTATTATGCGCAGATGCTATGACTGTGGAGCTTTCAAGCTTTATTGGTATTGATAAAGTATCTAAAGAGTTTGGGAAGAAAAACTTCGTGATTTCTCTTGATTACGAGGATGGCTCTATTGAGAAAGTAAGTTATAACATAGAAAATAAGAAATTTAATCTTGTTATTGAACACAGAGCGGGTCATGAACCATTTACCGCAGAGAAAGCAAAGTATTCGTATCAAGGAGCCACTGCTGACTGTATCATAACTGTAGATACCGTACATTTCGGTGAGTTTGGCAAGCTGTACACGGATAACAAGGAGAATTTTGCTGGCAAGTCGATCATTAATATCGATAGACATAACGAAAATACTAATTATGGTGCGATTAATTTGGTTGATCCCGTCGCGTCCTCTTCGTCCGAGTTGGTGGCTGAGTTTTTGGCAACATTAGGTGTCAAATTAACGACAGATATCGCGACGAATTTATTGAACGCTATTTATAGTGCAACCGACTCATTTAAGCACGCAAATGTCACGTCTATGGCATTTGAAGTCGCATCCGTGTGTCTTAAAGCGGGAGCCAAGCGATTTGGTGTGGATAATCCTGTGGTATCACAACCACAAACATCGGTACAACCTCAGCCTGTTATTTCTACACCAATCCAACAACAACAGCCAGCTCCAACATTTGTAGCTCCACAAGTAGTCCAACCACAGGTGCAACCACAAGAAGTTCCTGCACCAGTTGTACCTAAAACACCACCACCATCTGATTGGCTAAAGCCAAAGATTTTCAAAAGCTCGTCTTCGATAGAGTAACGAGATGTTCGTGCTATTATGCATGTATGAATTGGTTTACCCTCACCATTATCAGTGCGATCACCTACGCAATTGCGGAAATTATTAGTAAATACGTTTCAGATAAAAAGTCAGAACCAGTATTTATCGGTATCATCGCGGCATTCTTCACAACACTCGTATCGTTTCAGTTTGCTTCCCTAGAGCCCATGAGATTACCCACAAATGTATGGGCGCTTACAGGACTCGTCTTGTCAGCGATGTGCATTGCGATTGGCATCGTCACGTATTATGAAGGGCTCAAACATTCTGATGTTTCAGAGTTCGGATTATTTAGTAGAAGTAGAACACTCTTTGTGGTTCTGGGTGGCATGGTATTATTTCGAGAGCGTTTCAATGCATTACAGATAATTGGTGGACTCCTTATCGTATATAGCATTTTTATTCTTTCGTGGGAGGGAGGGAGAATATATTTTGGGAAAGGATCTAAGTTTGCTATCGCAACTGCTGTGTTATTCGGCATTGGAGCATTGATAGATAAAGCGGTAATCTCATATTATTCAGCTATTATGTATACGTTTTTAACGTACCTCCTGACGGTCGCATTTATGTTTCCCTTGGCAGTATCACGATATATAGAAGGGGTAAAATTACCAAAAGTATCTACAACTGGAATTTTATTTATCGTTGGTACCTTTTATGGTATTTCAGCATATTGTATATATGCCGCGTATTCTCTCAATGGACCGATTTCACTCATTACATTGGCAAGTCAGTTTGAAATACCAATCACCGTATTGTGGGGTATATATATTATGAAAGAGCAGAAAAGAGTCGTTCCAAAACTCATGAGCATGGCGCTTCTTATAATGGGGATTGTGTTGTTGAAATAATGTTGATTTTGATTGACATAGTCTTATGTTATCATGTTTTAAAACATGATAACGTGAAGTGAAAAAATATTGAATTTAATCCCCAATTTCTTATAGCATTGTTACTATGTTTCGAAACATGGTAGCACAAAATTTGATATTCAAAGATAATTTCAGTTTCTGCTATAATTAGCAGGTGGAAAAACTTTTGGATATTTGTCAGCCTTTTTTGTGATAGCATCGATTTTTCCGTATATACGAGACATTTTACGATTAAAGACAAAGCCGCAGCGCGTCACATGGTTTATTTATTCAGTACTCGGAAGCATTTCATTTTTTTCACAATTAGCGAAAGGTGCTTCGAATTCACTTTGGCTTCCGGGAGTCATCACAGTAAATGTGGTAATAATATTTCTTCTCTCTTTAAAATATGGCGTTGGAGGATTTAGCAAAAAAGATTATATCGTGCTTTGTATAGCTGCGTTAGGACTTCTCGCATGGAATGTAACAAATGAGGCTGCAATTGCATTATATATAGTTATTCTTATTGATGCATCAGCTACATATTTAACAATAGAGAAATCGTATAAGTATCCAGAGACTGAAACAGTAATATTGTGGATTTTTTCGTCGATTGCTGGTTTATTCTCACTGCTTGCGGTAGGCTCATTCAATATTGTCCTTATTAGTTATCCGTTATTTATTATGGTAGCAGATGGATCAGTGGCCGCAACAGTACTATTAAGAAATAAATATATGAAGAGGCGCGTACGTGTAGTAGATAAATAATAATTATTACAAAGCCTTCACCCTTGTAAAGACGTCCACAATCCAGTATAATACGTGAATCGAGAAACCAGAAGTAGTGGTTCAAATTGAATTGAAGTATGGCAAAAACAACGAAAACAAAAGTGGCGAAAAAAGTAGTCACAAAAGTAGAAAAAGTAGTAGCAAAAGCAGCTCCAGTAAAGGCTACCAAGCCCATGAAAGTTGCCAAAGCTTCTAAGGTCAAAAAAACGGAAGAAACCGTTGCCCCATCTCCAGAAAAACAGGAGGTGATTTTACAATTTGCGGTAGCTCCCGGAGATACAGGTAGCCCGGAGGTGCAGGTGGCACTTTTGACGAAACGCATCGCAAATCTCGTAGATCATTTAAAAACGAATAATCATGATAATCATTCTCGACGTGGATTACTTGGCATTGTGAGTAAACGACGAAGATTGTTAAATTATCTTGAGAAAAAAGACGCAAAACGATATAAAGGTATTAAAGCCAAATTAGGCTTAAGTTAACACACTGCTACACTTAGGGAACATAGTCACGCGGGGTGGAGGATAGAGTGGACAGAAATAATATGAAAATAATAACGAAGTCCCGCGATATTGCTGGGAAAAAAATGACACTTGAAGTGGGCAGATTTGCCGAACAGGCAAGTGCTGCAGTCATGGCGACCTATGGTGAGACACAGGTGTTAGCCACAGTAACGACATCGAGTAAAGAAACAACACTGGATTATTTCCCATTAAGTGTTGAGTACGTTGAAAGGTTGTATGCCGGTGGACGCATCAAAGGATCACGATGGGTCAAGCGAGAAGGAAGACCGACTGATGATGCAGTACTCGCTGGGCGCGTGATAGACAGATCTATCCGACCATTATTTCCGAAAGCATTTAAACGAGATGTACAGGTCATTATCACGGTATTATCCGTTGATGGAGAAAATGACGCAGATGTATTAGCGCTTGTCGCAGTTTCAGCTGCAATCGCAATTTCTCCGATCCCATGGAATGGACCTATCGCTGGAGTGCGCGTAGGATACGTGCCACAAGAGGGTGGAGAAGGACTTATCGTCAATCCAACGACCACGCAACAGTCTTTGAGTGAATTTGATTTCATCGTGTCTTCAAATAAAGACAAAGTAGTCATGCTTGAGGGTGGATTTTGTGAGACACCAGAAGCGATTGTGTCAGAAGCGGTACGAGAAGCCAAAAAAGCAAATGCAGAAATTATTGAGCTTATTGAAGAATTGGTAAAAGAAGTGGGTAAGCCGAAATTTGTATTGCCTGAAGTATCCGAAGCTGATGATTTAAAGCACAAGATTGAAACGGATTACAAAAAAGAAATGGATGGTGCATTTGCCAAGAAGGCGGAGAAAGAATTTGGTGGCGAAGAAGTGGGACTTTTGGCTAAAACAATTGCAGAAGCCTATGAAGCTGTATATTCCGTCAAAGATATAGAAGCAGCGCTTGATGCATTGTTCAAAAAACAGGTGCGAGAAAATGTTACGAAGCACGGTAAGCGATTTGATGGTCGAAAATTGGATGAAGTACGCCCAATTGAGATAGAACTTGGAATTCTTACCAGAACCCATGGTAGTGCCATGTTTAAAAGAGGACAAACACAAGCATTAACCATAGCAACCCTTGGCGCGCCAAGTTTGGCACAACTTATAGAGAGTCCAACGGGCGAGGAAACCAGACGCTACATCCACCACTACAGTATGCCTCCATATTCTGTGGGTGAAACGGGACGCGTAGGAACTCCATCGAGACGCGAAATTGGACACGGGGCTCTGGCTGAACGAGCACTCATGGCAGTCATCCCATCTGAAGATGTATTCCCATACACCATACGATTGGTGTCAGAAATCATGAGTAGTAATGGATCGACGTCTATGGCATCTACCTGTGGATCAACATTGGCGCTTATGGATGCAGGAGTTCCTATTAAGGCCCCTGTCGCTGGAATATCCATAGGTCTGATGGTAGAGAAAGATAAATTTACATTACTCACCGATATTTTGGGCATAGAAGATTTTTCTGGTGACATGGATTTTAAAGTGGCGGGAACGAAAACTGGTATTACCGCAATTCAGCTTGATATGAAGATTGACGGTATTACCGATGCAATTATTGATGAAACATTAGAGCGAGCAAAAGTAGCTCGTTATATGATTCTCGATAAAATCGCAAAAGTAATTGATGCGCCAAGACCAAAGCTCTCTCAATATGCACCAAAAGTGCAAATTGTAAAGATTCCAGTGGAACGCATTGGTGACGTAATTGGCCCTGGCGGTAAGGTGATCAAAAGCATTATTGCAGCCACAGGTGCAATAGTCGATGTCAACGATGATGGATCGGTATTTATCTCTGGCGTGTTGCAAGAAGGTGTGGATAGAGCCGTCACATGGGTAAAGGGGTTGACAGAGGATGTCATAGCAGGCACAGAATATGAGGGAACAGTCACACGCATCCTCAATTTCGGCGCGTTTGTCGAGATACTTCCTGGGAAAGAAGGCATGGTTCATGTATCTCAGATGAGTGCGGGATTTGTCAGCGACCCTAACGAACTCGTCAAAGTAGGCGACAAAGTAAAAGTACGCGTGCTTGAGATGGATGATCAGCGACGCATCAATCTCTCCATGCTTTTTGGAGAAGATGCCAAAGCCAAGCCTGATCAACGCCCATCTGATCGAGGTCCACGAAGAAATGGCCCGAGAAGATTCTAAAAGGATTTCCCGTCATGAATTTGTTATGATGATTCTATGTCAAAGCTTCTGGATGAAGTGACGTCACTTCGTAAAAAGGTTAAAGATGCGCATATTCCCCCTGATTTAGAGGCGAGAGTTATCGCAAACTTTGAGGAGATAGAGCGTTTAGAGCACGATATCTCCGCAAGGGTTCATATAGAACAAATGCTCCGATACACAGAGTGGATTCTTAATTTACCATGGGAAAAGCGATCGGTCGATCAACTTGATTTGGATAAAGCGAGGGCCATTCTTCATGAGCACCACTACGGTTTGGAACCAGTAAAGCAGCGGATCATGGAGTATTTGGCAGTTATAAAATTAAATCAAGACCGATGGACGAAAGAAGCACAGAGTAATGAAGCACATTTGTCTCATGGTTTTTTAGCGCGTAGGGCTCCTATTTTGTGTTTGGTAGGGTTAGTTGGAACAGGAAAAACGACGTTAGCCAAATCCATCGCTCAAGCGATGGGCAGACAATTTGTTCGTATTCCCTTTGGTGGTATGGCAGATGGGTTGGAACTACGTGGGCAATCACGCGTGAGGCCCGATGCAGAAATAGGACTGATTCTTAAAGGCATGCGACACGCAGGTACGAAAAATCCTGTGATACTTTTGGACGAAATAGATCGTGTGGCAGAAGGAGCGAGGGGAGATATTATGGGTGTGTTAGTAGAACTTTTGGATCCTGAGCAAAACAGTGCGTTTATCGATCATTACATCGATTATCCATTTGATTTATCAGAGGTATTGTTTGTAGCAACTGCTAATAACACAACGAATATTGCAACCGCTGTACTTGATCGTTTGGAACCGATACAAATGCCATCCTATTCTGATGAAGAGAAGATTAAGATTGCAAAGGACTATGTATTGCCAGCGCTTATGCGTGAGTCAGGGTTAACTGCCGAAAATTTGACGGTTGATGATGCTATTTGGGCTAAATTAGTGCGACCATTGGGGTATGACGCAGGAATTCGCAGTATTGAAAGAACGCTTAATTCGGTTTGTCGTAAAGTCGCTCTCAAAATTGTAGAGCGCAAAGGAAATTCGTATCGAGTGGATGAGTCCACCATTAAGGAGTATGTAGAGGCGTACTGAAAATTATGGCATACAAAATTCATTTTAAAAACATTTTTGAGGCTCGTGGTACGCCGTTATCTGGCAAAGAAAGTGTCCGTGTCATTCCGCTTGGCGGGACGGGCAATGTCACCAAAAACATGTATGTGTATGAGTATCGGTATGACGGGAAATTAAAAGATATATTGATTATTGATTGTGGCATAGGATTTCCAACCGCTTCAATGTTTGGGGTAGACCTTATTATTCCGGACATACGGTATTTGGAGGATAAGAAGCAATACATTCGAGGTCTGGTGTTTACACATGGACACGATGATCACATCGGTGGCATACGGTATTTGTATCCTAAACTCGGGAAAATCCCTATGTGGGGACCACAATTGGCTGCGGCGTTTGCCAATTTAAAATTGGAAGAATCAGAGATAAAAGAACGCGTGCAACCAGTCACGTTTGATAAAATTTTATCGATCGGTCCGTTTCGTTTATCCTTTATTCGCGTGACCCATTCAGTGCCTGATACATCCCACATCGTCATAGAGACACCGATTGGCACGTTTTATCATGGATCAGATTTCAAATTTGACATGACGCCCTTGGACAACAAGCCGTCAGAGATTGGTAAAATAAATGCAGCGGGAAAAAAAGGAATTCTCTGTTTGTTAAGTGATAGTTTGGGAAGTGAACGGCCAGGATTTACCCCGTCTGAACAAGTAATCGGTGAGACGATTGAAAAAGAACTGATGCTTTCAAAGGGGAAAGTCTTATTTACCACGCAATCAAGTAATATTTCTCGCATACAACTGGCCATAGAAATAGCACTTGCCCATGGAAGAAAAATAGCACTTTTAGGGAGAAGTATCGATAAAAATGTAGAAGCGTCGGTGAAGTTAGGGTATATGAAATTTCCCCGAGACATGGTGGTGCTTGATCGGGATCTTAAGAAAATTCCTGCCAACAAACAATTTCTTATAGTGGCAGGGGCACAAGGACAACAAGAATCCGCGTTGATGCGTATCGCTAAAGATACACATAAATTTGTTACCATTGGAGAGCAGGATACGGTGATAATATCCGCAGATCCCATTCCTGGACGTGAAAATGATGTCAATGGCATGATCGATGAGATTTATCGGCATGGAAGTCGTGTCTCGTATAGCGATATCATGGAAGACCTGCACGTGTCAGGACATGGCAGTAGTGGGGACATGATGCTTCTTCTTTCCGCTTTGGGTCCGCAGTACGTCATGCCGATCGGCGGTACGTATAAACACGTGATGCAGTATAGGCGATTGGCGGTAGACATAGGGTACAACGCCAAAGATGTCTTGATTCCAGAAAGTGGGCAGGTCCTTGAATTTCGTACAGGCGAAAGACCGAGCGTCGTAGACACGATACAATTGCAAGAGGTGATGATTGATGGATTGGGTATTGGAGATGTGGGAGATGTGGTGTTAAAAGATCGTCAAGTGATAGCGCACGAAGGGATCGTCGTCGTCGTGATACCTGTGGATCGGGCAAGTGGCGTGTTGGCCGGTAAGCCGCAGCTTGTGACGAGAGGATTTGTGTATGTGCGACAATCAGGAGAACTTATAGCCAAAGCCACACATATTATAGCAGAGGCCGTGCGAAAGAGTCATAAAAAACATATCGTATGGCAAGAGCTGCGAAAGCATGTAGAGGAGTCGTTGGGGAAGTTTCTTTTGAAAGAAACAGGGAGAAGTCCACTTATTGTTTCAGTGATCCAAGAGATTTAACACATAATTTGCATTTTGGAATATAATACTATAGGATAATATTAGCGTATGAAATTCAAAGCAAAGTCTAGACGCAAGTATCATCGCCAAAATGGCTTTAAAATTAAACTTAAAAAGCAGACCGTGTATACGGTTGCAGCGATTTGGCTTTGGCTCTTTGCAGGAATTATTAGTGTTTCTTTTTTCCTCGATGGCACGATGCTTTCACCACTTCGCGTTGCCCTCATGGCTCATTTTGGATGGATTATGTTTCCGCTTCCTATATTTCTTTTGTCTCTTTCTACATTATTTTTTAAGATCAAATCAGATATAGCGAAACAAAATATCCCCATGGGAGGTGCGATTATACTAATCGGTCTTACAGGACTCACCCAAGCTGGAGACGTCGGTCTTGCGTTTTGGAATACCGTCGTCACAGCAATTTCTCCAGAGGGGAGTATATTGTTGTTTTTGGGCGTTGTGTTGATTGGGATCATTGTATTTTTTAACGCGTCTCTTGATACCGTGATGAATTTTGTCCTTGATGGCGTGCAGGGAATAGTTGATTGGATTAGCAATGTTGCCAAGGGATCACCGAATAAACGTAAAGAATTATTATTCCCACAAGATAAATTACCCCTAAAAATTCGTGAAGATACTGTCGATCCAAAACCGATACTCAAGCCTCCCATGAGTCTCCCCATCACGACAAAGCCTTCAACTATCAAGATTAACGATCCGTATACAGGACATGATATGAAATTGTGGGAGTATCCGCCACTCTCTCTTCTCTCAGATGGTCCAGGGGAGAAGGCAGATCGGGGAAATGTTCATAACAATGTAGATATCATCGAGAAGACGCTTGGGAGTTTTGGGATACAAGCACAAGTCGTAGAAGTCAATCCGGGACCAGCAGTGACCCAATATGCATTAAAGATTGCATTAGGGACAAAAGTTTCCAAAATATCATCCCTGACGAACGATTTGGCACTTGCTTTGGCAGCACCTACTGGACAAGTCCGTATAGAAGCGCCGATTCCAGGGAAAGACATGGTAGGCATAGAGCTTCCCAATAGAGGATTAGAGTTTGTGACGCTTAAAAAGATGTTGCAATCAGACAGTATGCAAAAATCTAAGAGTAAATTGTCTGTATCGCTAGGTCTTGATGTATCTGGTAACCCACTTGTTGCAGATATCGCAAAGATGCCGCACGTTTTGGTGGCTGGCACGACGGGATCTGGTAAGTCTGTGCTTTTGAATTCTTGGATATGTAGCCTTCTTTTTCGTGCAACCCCACAGGAGGTGCGCTTGATCCTTGTTGACCCAAAGCGTGTGGAGTTGGTGGGGTACAACGGTATTCCACATTTATTGACACCGGTCATTACCGAGAAAGATAAAATCTTGTCAGCGCTTCGTTGGGCGACCCAAGAGATGGAAAAGCGCTATAAGCAATTTGCAGAGGTTGGTGTGCGAAATATAGATGGCTTTAACGAGCTATCAGGGTTTCAGGCATTGCCGTTTATCGTTATCCTTATCGATGAATTAGCCGAGCTGATGGCATATGCGCCCGTTGAGGTGGAAGATACGATTTGTCGATTAGCGCAGATGGCGAGAGCCACTGGCATTCATTTGGTACTGGCGACACAACGACCAAGTGTAGATGTAATTACCGGACTGATCAAGGCAAATATACCAAGCCGTTTGGCGTTTAATGTATCATCGATGATTGATTCGCGGGTGGTTTTGGATACACCAGGTGCGGAAAAGTTATTAGGGAGAGGTGACATGTTGTACGTGCCTCCTGATCAGTCAAAGCCTATGCGTATTCAGGGAACATTCGTGTCAGAAAAAGAGGTAAATAAAATAGTACAGTTTTTTAAAGATAAACAAGTCGCTGTCCAATACACTGAAGAAGTGACGAGCCAACCACTTACCGCGATGAAAAAAGGTGGCGGGGGTAATAATTCCGGCGACGGCAGAGACGCTTTTTTTGATGATGCCTTACGCCTTGTGTGTCAGCACGACAAAGCATCAGCCTCACTTCTTCAGAGGCGATTATCAGTGGGGTACGCGCGAGCGGCTCGAATTATCGATCAACTTGAAGAAGCTGGAATCATAGGTCCTGGTGAAGGTGCAAAACCTCGCGATGTTGTGATCAAAAATCCCGATGATTTCTACGCTTTGGAGGCTCGACAGCAACAAGAAGCAGAAGCAGCGTAACGTTTTATCATGAAAACTGTTGGCGCATTGTTAAAAGAAGCACGTGAGAAAAAAGGGTTTACTCCCGCAAAAGTTGAGAGTGCTACCAAAATTCGCGAGCGTTTTATTCTTGCGATAGAGAATGACGAATTTTCTCTCTTACCTTCCCCTTCATATGCAAAAGGATTTGTGAGAAATTATGCGGAGTTTTTGGGGCTTCCCATAGACCAAACTATGGCATTTTTTAGACGTCAAACATTGGAAACACCGAGATCAAGTCTGTTGCCACACGGGGTGATAGATCCATTAAATAGGCCATTTTTTCAGATGACACCCTCTCGATTTTTGACTACCATCATCGTGGCATTTCTTTTATTATTTTTTGCTTATCTGGGATTCCAGTATAAACGGATAAACACAAACCCTATGTTACGTATAGATGCACCACTTGATCAATCAATCGTGACACAAAAACGAATCACTGTAGAAGGAAAAACTGATCCAGATGCGACAGTGACGATAAATGGTGTATCCACCGTTGTGCGAGATGATGGGCGGTTTTTTGAGCAGATTGCAATAGATACTGGGGTAAATAAAATTCAAATTGTGGCGTCTAGTCGCTTCGGAAAAACGACGACCGCAGTACGTGAAGTGGGGCTGCAGCAGTAACTGATCCATTGCAAATTTTGTTGAGTGTTGTATACTAATTGAGTTCTCATAATTTTAGTTTCTGCCCATGGATCCAGTACAGTTAACCATCATCGGTATCAGCATAGTCCTCACGATTCTTCTGGTTATCTTAGGCGTTCAAGTATATCTGATTCTCAAAGAAATCAAGACGTCTCTGGTGAAAGCCAATAGTATGCTTGATGATGCGAAAAAAGTCACGTCGACAGTTGGTGACTCGGTATCTGGCATGGCAGGAGTTGTGAGTGGAATTAAGGCTGCGCTTTCTGTGTTTAAAACCTTTCGAAAGGATGACGAGGTATGAGCGATCATCAAAATCAAGACAATAAATTTATGTTTGGATTTTTTTTAGGAGGGTTAATTGGCGCGCTTATTATTTTCTTTTTGGGAACCAAAGAAGGCAAAAAAGTAAGTGGACAGCTTACCAAGCGTGGTAAAAGTGTCTTAGATGATCTCGAAGATCGATTGGATGAGCTGCAGGAAAAAGGAAAAGAACTCGTGAAACATGGCAGAGAACTAAAAGATGAAATGATTGACACGCTAGAGGAGAAAAAAGAAGAAGTGACACAAGCAACAGTTGAGCATGTGGATCAAGCCCTCGCACACATTGAAGAATTACAAAAACAAAGTGTCGAGACGACCGCCACATTACGAAAAAGAATCTTCAAGAATCTTCCCAAAAAAGCGTAAGTTGACTATCTTCATAATTGTGATACCATGAAGTTGTTATATGGCAAGAGCAACACCAGAGCAAGCTGCAGCAGCATTCTATTCAGCACGACTTCATAGTCCTTTAGGATCATTTCTTAATAAAGTAAACGATATTATGGCTTATAGCTTTTTGTCTCAAGAGAAACGAAATCTCATTGAACAAAAGATTTTAGCGCGGCGAGGATTACGAATTGGTACGAGAAGCGCATACCCTAAAGAACTTACCGTAAGACCTCAAAGATAACTATCTAGTCTAGACCCTTATATTTATTATTAAATATATTAATGAGTTATGTTATCATGTTTTAAAACATGATAACATAATACTATATGACACAAGTTTCGAGAATTCCATTGAAAAAAGAAATTGAAACTCGTGTGTATGAGGTGCTCATGGAAAGCATAGCGGCGGCAAGATCGCATGATACGGTGAATCGACTTCTTGATGATCTTCTTTCTCCCACTGAACGATTGATGATAGCGAAACGATTATCCATTGCGCTTCTTTTGTACAAGCGCTATGACCAACGAACGATTTCAAAATGGTTGAAAGTGAGTTCTACTACGGTAAGCAAGGTAAGCCTCTCTATGCAAGTTGGGCGAGGTGGGTATCGATCGATTATTGAATCTATTTTGAGAAACGAAGAATTGAAAGGATTTATACAAAAAATTGAACTTGCGCTCTCTGATATTATTCTCCCAAAACATGTGGCTCGGAGCAGTTGGCATCAAAGGCATCGGGAAGCAAAGATGGCAAGTCAAAAAGCGTTTTAGATTATTATTTTCTTTGCTATCATGTTTTAAAACATGATAGCAATAGATAATAGTATTATCGCGTATGCTATAGTCTTATTTGTTAAATTTGTTGGCAAGATAGACGCTGGAGATGACGATGAGCCCGCCGATAACTTCAGGAAATGTGATTAGTTCTTGGTAAAAAAGATAGCCAAAAAGAAGAGCAAAGACGGTGTCCAAAAGAAGGATTTGGGACCCTGTTACTGCATCGAGATGATCGAATGCAAATATTTCGATAGGATTAACGAGCGCGTTCATACCACCTCCGATGAAAAGACCCAATAAAACATGCGGATTGGTAAATGCCGAGAGTGTAAACGATTCACCTCGAGTGAGCGCAAATAGTACCGCAGTGATTGTCGCGATTGCCATGACGATGATAGTAATTTCGCTGGTATTAAGATGATTTGAGAGTAGTTTGCGTCCGACGTAAAACCATGCCATCGTAGCTGTGGCAAGAAGGGTGAACCATTCTCCTGTGCCAAATGCTCCAAGTTGTGGGATGAATGATTTAGTAGCAACTATGACAATACCAATCAGCGACAATGCAAGAAGTCCGATAAGTTTGGCGTTTAGTGGCTTTTTGAGAAATATATATGCATAGAGATACGAAAAAAATGGAACGGATGAAAATATTATCGCAACATTTACTAATTTTGCATTGAGAGCGCCCAGTGTCACAAAATATACCGCAATAGAAAATCCGATCGTTCCCATGGAAGAGAGAATGAGCAAATCACGACTGGGCATGGAAATAATTTTTGACCATCGAAGTTTGTTGCGTAATAACACCAAAAGGATGAATGTTCCCAGTGCAACACGCATATACACTTGCGTCATGGGCATGAAGCCTTCGGCAAGAAGGCGTGAGCCAACAGAGAGGAGCGAATATGCCGCAGCAACAATAATCAAACATCCTATGGCAAGTGTTCGCGTCGAGAAAGAGCCAATAAGAGGAACGTTAGTTTGCGACTTTTTTGAGTTCATTGTAGAGATTATCCTCGATTTCAATTTCGCCTGATTGTAATCGCTCTTTCGTAAGTTTGTTTCCACGTTGACTTGGAAGCAAGATTTCTTTTACGTTTGGAAGTTTTTTGGTTTCTTTGACTTTATTGGCAAGGAGCGTGACATTTTTCTTAAATGCGTTTCTGTCTCCCAGTAATTCTGGATCGATTGCCATGACAAGATTACCCCAGTCACCGCGCGGTCCGATTCCCGCAAACGCTGCCCCCACGAGTGGGCCGGTAAACGCAGTTACCATAAAGCCTAATCCTGATCCTTTGTATCCACCAAAACTTTTGATTGCACCATCCATAGCGGCAGATGGATCTGTCGTCGGATTGCCATTTTTATCGTACGCGAGTCCTTCTGGGATAGACTTACCTGCTGTTTTTGCTTCGATCAGTCCATAGTAGGCCATAGCGGCAGTTGCCATGTCTAGTACGACTGGTTCAGGATCTGCCGGCATACCGATTGCGAGAGGATTTGTGCCGTAGAGTGCTTCATATGATCCGTGGGGAGCTACCGTTGGTGGAGAACCTGCAAATGCAAAGCCGATGAGACCTTGTTTGGCGATGGCTGCGGCATAGTACCCAAGTGCTCCTGTAGAAGAGTACGTGTTGTATGTGCCAACGATACCAAATCCATGTTCATGGGCTTTGGCGATAGCCATTTCTGTCGCTAGTTTCATCGCAATCATACCCATGTTTTTATTGCCATCGATCATCGCTGATAGCTTGGTGTCTTTCGTTACAACATTTTTACCTGCGTCAGGACTTTTTGGAATACCCTTGCCGATAAGTTTGATGATGCCTTGATTGTTTCCGCGAAGTTGTGCGTACAGCAGGATTTCCAAGATAATGTTTGCTTCATCATCGGTGTAGCCGTATTTTTCCAGTGCTTTGAGTCCCAAATCTTTCAATTCCGAAATTTTTATATTCATACCGCCTCCTTCAATGTATATTCTGATGTTACTTTATTTTTAATGGTTTTGCGAGTGTCCAAAGATTTTCAAATATAGATTTTTGCATGGCGACCAATTCAGGATTTTCGATTTCCACGCCGACAATTTCTTTTTGCTGCCAGTACATGACTGCGAATATATTATTATAAATCGTTGTGTCTCCTGTGATCCGTAATTGAGATGTTTCAAGTACACGGATGCGTTCAAAGTTAGCAAGCTTTCCTCCGATAGAAAGATTTCCGTCGGTTAGATACTGTAACGTATGTTTGGTTGAGTTTATCAGTACTCTATCAATGAGTTTTTTTCGTGAGAATTCTTCAAGAAACCGTTTGAGAAATGCTGATCCTACGATTTCTTTGCGTCCCATTATTGAATAACCGATATTTTCTTTTTCGGCTGACAATGCATTCCACATCATTTGTCGAATTCCTGTCGTGCCGTGATAGTAGCGTACTTGTGTAGCAGTTGATGTAGCCAATGATGCTTCGTGAATATGAGTTTTAAGATACGCCAGTGAATTGGAGAGGACGGTGAGATTGGATTGTTGGGTATCTACAATACTTTGGAGTGTTTCGATGGGGTATGCACGAAATTGTTGGCTTTTGTATTTGATAATACGCTCTATGAGACCTTGTTCGATCAGATTTGTGAGATTGTCGTATACCGATGTTCGAGGAACTCTCAAAAGACGTGATAATTCAAGTGCAGTGAGTGCGGGTTTACCAGAAAGGGCTAAATAAAGATTGGCTTCTTGTTTGGAGAGTCCAAAAGATATGAGATGTTCTTCCAGTGATGTGCTTGATTCCATATTGTCGCTTTTGTCGGACTTATCCGACGTCAAGTATATCAAATTGGAATTTGTCTGTATACTTATAGTGTGAAAACAAATTGGCGGAAAAATATTAAGATTTTTACGATTGATTCCATTTTACAATGGTTTTATCCAGCCATAGGAGTATGGGTGTTGATTTGGCGGACGTATTTATCGTTTACTGAAATTACGCTCATAATGGCGGTTGGACTCTTGGTGGCGTTATTTTTGGAATTACCAAGCGGGGCACTAGCTGATCTTATCGGGCGAAAAAAGACTGTGATTATAGGAAGAGTTTGTGGAGTTATTGGATTTATTCTTTATAGTTTTTCTAATAATTTTTGGTTATTTCTTATAGCTAATATTTTTTATCATGCCAATTGGGCATTTGAATCTGGGGCGTTATCTGCGTTATTGTATGATTCTCTCAAAGAAAATGGAAAAGAAAAAGTATGGTATCAAAAGACCGAAGCGAATACCTTTTTTTGGTGTACTATCGGTATGGCTTTTGCGAGTATAGTTGGTGGGTATCTCTATAATTACAATATTCATCTTCCATATACGTTGTCTATTTTTGTAGCAATTGGGGCGCTTATTGGTGCATTCTTTTTAGAAGAACCAAGGATAGATACGCAAAAGTTTACATTTCAAGCGTATTTACGACAAAATATTGATGGAATGCTTCATATCGTAAGTAATAAAATTATCAGGGCTATTTCGCTTTTTAGTATTCTTATAGAATTTATAGCTTATGTGGGCCTATGGTATTTATATGAACCAAGATTGGCCGAGGGAGGATTTGCTGCAGTAAGTATGGGTCTTTTGGTGGCAGGTACGTATCTTATACGTGCAGTGGGTACGAAATTAATACCTGTCGTTACAGAAAAATTATCAGAAAAGCATATACCACTATTTTTGGCTGTGCTACAGACAATTGGATCGGGATTATCGTATTTTGAGGGAAAATTTGGCGCGATTTCCTCTGTGTATATGCGTAAATTTGCAGATGGATTTCGTAAGCCAATATTGTCACGTTTGCAGAATGATCAGATGGACTCACGGTATCGTGCGACGGCGCTTTCCGCTATAGCGTTATGCTCGAATGGTTTGATAAGTTTCGCTGGAATATTTGTAGGGAGAATGCAAGATGGTGTGGGAACGGCAAAGACGATGGGATTATTTTTTTGGATCGGACTTTGTACTGTAATGCCTGCAGCGTTGTATCTATACACCACTATAAAAAATGAACAGGAAAAAAATTCAGATCAACGGAAGTAACTCGGGAATTTTTGTAATGCCATACTCTGTAGTAAAGTGGCCAGCGCCTTTAATTTGGATATATGTTCCATTTAATCGTTTGGTCATTTCTTCTGATTGAAATCTACTCACAAAAAAATCTGCATCGGATGATATGCAGATTGATTGTTTAACATGTTGTTTGATTATTGTGTGATTGATGGGAGTTTTCCAGAATGATTGGTGCTCTTTTGTTAAATCATTAAAATCCCATCCGGCCACAAGAATCATTTTTGAACATGCGTGTTTTTCCGCAAGTCGTAATGCAAGCAAGCAACCAAGACTGTGACCAAATATTAAGAAGTCTTTATCGAGTGGGATACTTTTTTCGATAAAATCCATTTGTGTTTGAAGATCAGGAGCTTGAGAATTCATCGTCGGGATTTCAGGAAGATAGACGGTGTATCCTTTATTTTTAATTCAGTTTTGAGCCATAGATACCAATGATCATTCGGGTTACTTAACCATGCGTGAAGAATGAGCGCTTTCTTTTGCATGAATTGATTATAGAATAAATATTGGTTATCTCAAGAGGTAAACTCCGACGAACGCAATGATTGCGGCAATTATTTTTCGACCGATATGGTCGTGTTCCTTGAGTATTACAATTCCTCCAAGTACGACAAATATACCAGTAAGAGCGTCGACTACCACTACGCGTGAGGCATCGGTCATGGTTAATGCTTGGATGAATAGCATATAGCCTGTGACGTTTAATAGTGCCGTTAATGCGACTTTCCATCCCCCGATAAAAAATTCTTTTTTAAGTTGTCTTAGTGGAACATTTGGAAATGCGACTATAAATACAGGAAAACACCATACTATAAAACTATAGAGTGCGGGTTGCATATACGCTGATGCAGGTTTATCAATTACCAATACGATACCAAGTAACAAAGCACTAAGTATAGCCAACCAAAAAGAACGAGATATTTTAAGTTTGATATTTTTGTATATTAAGAAAAAAGATGCACTAATAATAAAGAATGCACCAATAAATTTATGTATTGTTATAGATTCATGTAAAAATAGTATTGATCCTACAAATGCAATAACAGTAGTGAGTCGAAATATGATAGCAAATGAGGACGCATCGATTCCTTTACGTGCCGAGAAATGAGTTCTTTCATAGAATCCGTAAAGGATAACGGCGCATATGATAAGAATGATGGTTATAGGAGTGAGGTTTTTTAGATCATAAAACGATCCTCCTTGAATAACAAATGCGAGAATAGCAAAAAATGCTCCCCATAAATTAAATACGACAGAAAACACGCGAGGAACACCGCTTTTTATCGCGAGTACTCGCATGAGTAAATCCTGTGCTGCAAAGAAAAGAGTGCTTAAGAGTGCATAAAAGTACCAAGGCATGGCGATAAGTATAACGTTGGAGTTGGTATTTGACAACAATATATATAGCGTATATACTTTGTATATATAGTAAGGAATACTGATATGAACACAGCAGTCATCAATATCAAAACTGATCCGAAGGTAAAAAAAGATGTTCAAAAAGCAGCCGCCCAACTTGGGTTTAGCGTAAGCGCGCTTCTTAATGGGTATCTGCGACATTTCCTCAAGACGAAAAGCGTGCATTTTTCTCTCAATGAAGAGCCATCAGAGTATCTGTTGAAAACACTACGGGAGTCCGAAGAAGATAGACTTGCCGGAAGGGTGGTTTCATTTGATAATCCTAGCGACGAGCTTGGATTTCTTGATAGAATGATAGTAAATGAACGAAAACGGAAATCTGCCGGAAGTTAAATACTCAAAACTCTTTCTCAAACAGATAAAGCATGCTCCACTTCGGATAAAAGAAGCATTTCGCAAACGTAGAGCGTTATTTCTTAAAGATCCATATCATGTCCAGCTTCATAATCATTTTCTGACTGGGTCGTTACAACGGTATCGGAGTATAAATATTACTGGTGATTGGCGGGTACTGTTTCGAATGCTTGATCAAAACGATCGTGTAGTTATCTTTTTTGATGCCATTGGAACACATAGTCAATTGTACAGATAATAATTATGTTAATTCTTTTGTAAGCCATGTGAGGTAGTTATTGCTTACATGAGATACTGGTATGGAAATGATTTCAGGATTTTCATAAGAGTGTAATGTCTGTATTTCCTTTTCCAATGCTGACCATTTACTCTCAAGTGTTTTGATGACAAGGAGGCATTCTTCTGCCATATTGATGTGTTGTTTTTGTGGCGGCCAGAGGTAAAAGGATGATACTTGAGGAATAATCTGTATACATGCGGCAAGCTTTTTTTTGAGAAGTTCTCGACCGATTCGTTCTGCCTGTGCGGCATCCTCACAGGAGACCATAACAAGAATCATCGTATTTTTATCCATATCTATTAACTCCCCGCAAATCCTAGCAAAACGATGCCGATTAATGCAAGCGCTATGCCAAAGAGTTGTCTCCGAGTCGGTTTTTCATGAAAAATGATGAATGCTAAGATTACAGATAGCGTTGGAGAAGCGCTTGCGATTGGCGCAACGACAGATGCTAACCCAAGCTGCAAACCAATATTAAACGTAAAGTCAGCGCCTCGAAGGAGAAGAAGGTTAAAAAGAAGTGGAATAAATGCTGATTTAATATCTGATAATGCCGGTTTAATATGAATTTTTCTTAAATAAAGATAAATGAAAGGAATCCAGAGAAATGAAAGATATATTGGCCAAAACCAACTAAGTGTTGACGAAAATACTTTGACTGCGGTAAAAAATATGCCAAAACTAATTGCTGCATATAGTGCAAACCAAACGCCTTTCATATCGAGCGTTTTGATGGATGATTTGGGTTGATAGGTACATAAAAATACGCCGATAAAAATAAGGATAATTATTCCTGCATGAAAAAGTGGTAATGACTCACGAAGAAAAACTGTGGAAAAAAGCACGATGAACGCTCCAAATGAGCCCATTACTGTAAGTGCTATAGAGGCATCTGTGCGTCTGAGCGCTTCATTGACGGCAAAATTTCCGGATTGGTAGAAAAATCCTATGAAAGTTGCGAGGATAATTATGGATAAGGGTGTACTAATAAGTGAGTTCCAATAGATAATAGTCAGTGGTGAAAATAAAATGGCTGCGGCCAGCATGATCCAAAATGTAGTCTTATATCCGCCGATTTTACGAGCTGCAATTGCGCCAAAAATATCACCAGAGCCCCATCCGACGTATGAAATAAGTGCAAAAAATATTGCGTTCATAATTTCATACTACTCATCGCCGCTTATGAGTTTTTTAAGAAGTAATCCAACGAGAATAGTCACAGTACTTATAAGCACAATTTTTCCGATCATGAAAAGCGAATCGTTGCTGACAGCTGATTTGATAGGAACAGGTGTTATCGTGGGAAGTGGCGTAATTATTTCAGTGGGTGTTGGGGTTTCTCCTTGGCTAAACGTCGGTGTTGGTTCTACGTAGGTTGGTATAGCCGTTGGCCGTGGTGTCGCGACAATAGTTTCGGCTGTCGTGACTTTGACGATGTTACTACAGTCTGAAGGAATGCTTGACCATTCATTGTTGTTATCTTTGAGTCTGCAAGTTACGACATATGATCCAGCCTTGTCATAGCGAACTTTTGTCGTGATGGTACCGTATTGACCCACATTCTTTTCTACCGTTCGTTTTTGATCGCCGCCCAAGCCAAATTCAGCTGCCGTAATGTCGTTGTTCCCATCTACTCCAGCGCAGGAAAGTGTTAACTCAAGCGGTGTTTTTCCGATAAGTGGGCTTACTGAGAGACCAAGACACGTCGGTGCAATATTTGAAGCAGCTTTTTTTCGAAGTTCAAAGGTAGATCGTCCGGACTTAGCAACGGCTATCACGCCTAAGGTTACACTGACGAGAAGAATAAGGAATAGTGAGAGATTAAACGGCGAATTCTTTTTAATTTTTTTTGATATTTTGTGTTTGGCTTTCATGAGATTAGAATCTAAATTTATCATAGTACGGATATAGACAGATTACTAGTGATATAATCATGCCTATGACTACCAATGATATTCGGCAAAAATTTCTAGACTTTTATAAAGCGCGAGGACACAAAGAAATTCCATCAGCACCTCTTGTGCCAGAAAATGATCCAACGACGCTGTTTACAAGTTCAGGTATGCAGCCACTCATCCCATATCTTTTGGGACAGTCTCATCCGTCAGGAAAACGCTTGGTAGATAGCCAGAAATCATTTCGTGCACAGGATATAGATGAGGTTGGGGATAATAGACATACCACATTTTTTGAAATGCTTGGGAATTGGTCTTTGGGTGACTATTTCAAGGAAGATCAATTGCCATGGATTTTTGAGTTTTTAACAATTGAATTAGGACTTTCAAAAGAACGATTATTTGTTTCAGTTTTTGAAGGTACCAATGACGTGCCGCGTGATGAAGAGTCGGCTCATATTTGGAAAAGCCTCGGTGTGTCAGAGGATCATATTTTTTATTATGGCGTAAAAAAGAATTGGTGGTCACGTTCTGGTGAACCGGATAAGATGCCCGCAGGAGAACTTGGAGGACCGGATAGTGAAGTATTTTTTGATTTTGGTACACCTCACGATCCTGCATTTGGAGAGAAGTGTCATCCGAATTGTGACTGCGGACGATTCATGGAGATTGCTAATTCTGTGTTCATGCAATACAAGAAACTTGAAAATGGAACGCTTGAAGAATTAAAACAAAAGAATGTAGACTTTGGTGGCGGGTTAGAGCGAATAGCTGCAGCGGTGAATGATAATCCCGATGTGTTTATTATAGATTTATTTACACCTCTTATCACCGTATTGGAAAATGTTAGCGGTCAGTCATACACAAAGACGCCAGAGATTACACGAACCATGCGAGTGATAGCTGATCATATGCGAGCGGCTGTCATGATGATGGCCGATGGTGTAGTTGCATCAAATAAAGCGCAAGGATATATCTTGAGAAGATTAATTCGTCGTTCGTTGTTGTATGGGAGAACACTTGGGCTTACAAAAGACTTGTCGTATATACGTGAATTAGTACACCCTGTTGTTTCCCTATATACAGAAGCGTATCCAGATGTTGGTGAACACGCAAAAATAATAGAAGAAGGATTAGTTGAAGAGTCAGCGCGATTTGCAAAAACATTGGATAAAGGACTTCTAGAGTTGTCAAAAATTCCAGTCCTTGATGGAAAAATTGCATTCACGGTTTATGAAACATATGGATTTCCATGGGAGCTTACAGAAGAATTAGCTCGAACAAAAGGACAACATGTAGATCGTGAGCAGTTTGAAGAAGAATTTAAAAAACACAAAGATCTTTCTCGTACCGCTGCTGCTGGGATGTTTAAAGGAGGGTTAGCAGATCAGAGTGAGCAAACGACCAAACTTCATACCGCGCATCATTTGTTTTTGGCAGCAGTTCAAAAGCTTGTCGACCCGACTATAAAACAACGAGGAAGTAATATTACAGCAGAAAGACTTCGCATAGACTTTAACTATTCGCGTAAATTAACAGATGAAGAATTGCGAAAGATCGAAGTGCTTGTCAATGAAAAGATACAAGAAAATTTATCTGTTGATCGCATTGAAATACCTCGTGATGAGGCGGAAAAAATTGGTGCTCAAATGGAATTTGGCCATAAGTATCCCGATGTAGTAAGTGTGTATTTTATTGGATCGAAAGAAGATTATTTTTCTCTAGAATTTTGTGGAGGGCCACATGTCAGCTTTACAGGCGCATTGGGGAACTTTACAATTATAAAAGAAGAGTCAGCGGGTGCTGGGATACGACGGGTGTATGGCACACTCACATAAATGAAATTACCAGAATCTATTACAGAGCTATTAGGCAAAACAAACAATACTACCGAGTATTATTTTTCACTAGTACTATGCTCAGATGGAGCAGCAGTGTGTACATGGTCGACGGCGGACAATAATGCATTGACTATCGCAAGTGTCGCGCATGCGAAGTTAAAAGATGATACATGGGATGCGCGAATCGCGCTTATAGATGAATTGCTTTCTGCAGCAGAAGATAAAGCACACGCCAAACACAACATCACAAAGACGGTGTTTGGTATGCCTGTGCAGTATTTGACCCGTGAGGGAGATATCCCAAGTGACATCCGTGTGCATTTGAAAAAACTCTCCACGAGTTTAGAATTGACGGCTGTAGGATTCGTGCCACTTACGCAAGCTATCGCATTTTCTTTAAAAAAAGATGAAGGTGTGCCAGCGAGTGTGATACTCGTACATTGTTTCAAGGAGACTATTACCGTATCGCTGTATCGTGTGGGGACCTGTGTCCGAGAAAAGGCACTTGAGGTCAAGGAATCCGTTGCGTACACTCTTGAAGAGTTTTTGACTAATGCGGGGGATACTGATGTACTACCATCTCGGATTCTTCTCTACGGTGCGGATCATGAAGTACTTGAAGGTGTGCGAGGATCTTTTTTGAAGCACCAATGGCCGGCAAAGGCAAACTTTTTGCATTTTCCAAAGATTGAGGTAATCAGCAATGAGGATTTGGTAAAAGCAGTGTCTCTAGCGGGTTTAGCTGAACTTACGGCATCTATAGGAGAAGAACCTTCTGTCATTGATAGTCATGAGGCGTCTACAGTCGTAGCTCAGCCTACGCAAAATATGATAGAAGACGGTGAGGAATTTGATGAAAATGAGGAGGCACAAGCAGAACAACCAATGCATGTGTCAGCTGAGGATGACCAAGAGATAGAGAATATAGAGGTGGTGGCGGCGGAAAGTTTAGGATTTGGGAATGAGGATATTGAACCTGTAAAAAAGAAATTCGGAATGTTTCCAAAATTTGCATTTACATTTCCTTCTTTTTCATTGCCACGAGTGTCAGGGTCCCAAAAAAGCCTTGTCGCAATCTTTAGCGTAGTTGGCGCGATGTTGTTGATTGGATTGTTATATTATTTCGTCCCCCGTGCAGCGGTGACTGTATTCGTGTTACCAAATTCACTGTCTGAGACGGCGACAATTATCGTAGATCCTAGTAGCACGATCGTTGATAGTGCTACTAAAACCATTCCCGCAGTGACGCAAGAGATTTCACTCTCATCCCAAAAAACTGTGCCGGTGACAGGGAAAAAGAAAGTAGGCGATTCAGCCAAGGGGACAATCACGTTTACGAATAAAATCACCAGTGAGCGAACTTTTAAAAAGGGCACAGTTTTTATAGCCAAAGGAATTTCGTACAGTCTAGATGAAGAAGTAAAGATAGCTTCAGCAACCACACTATTAAATGATAGTTTAAGCACTACGACATTTAGTAAAAAAGATGGAACGGTGACTGCGATAGATATTGGTCCAGAAGGGAACGTGGCGGCTGGCACAGAATTTTTGGTGAAAGACGTTAGTAAAGATAGTGTATCTGCTAAAAACGATGCGGCTCTTACAGGAGGCGTCAGTCGTGAGGTGACGGTTGTGTCACGGGATGATTATGACGGTGCAGTAAAGACATTGACTGATGAAATACTTGTGAAGGCAAGAGCGCAACTTCTTGCAGAGGTGGGTGGAAACAGATTGATCGAACAAACGATAAAAACAAAAGTTTCCGAAAAAGTTTTTGACAAAGAGCTTAATCAAGAAGCCAAAGAACTATCAGGAAATGTCACCGCGTCAGTAAGCGGCATTGTAATACGTGATGAGGACGTGAAATCACTTCTCCTATCGCTTATCACACCAAAGCTTCCTGCAGGATACTCATTTACCGACGGTAAGACTGACGTAGCTATAGGTGCAGTGCAGGTAAAAAAGGATGGTAAAATTACCGTTGTTGTGACGGTCACTACCACCGCACTTCCCATCATAAGTACAGAGAATTTGCGTACAGGGCTGTCTGGTAAATCGGTAACAGATGCACTTGCCCATCTTAAAAGTCTTGTTGGCGTTGCAGGAGCTGAGTTTCGATTTATCCTCTCACCGACAAGTAAGAGATTACCTATCAATAAAGCAAATATAACTATTTCTGTTGCCATACAGTAGGTCGTATGCGATGGTAATAAGCTTGTCCTCGATGTATAGTAGAGTAACGTATGGCGCTCTACCGTTTTATTAAATCAGCACCTAAAAAAGCGAGAAAAAAGTCAACAGCGGTTTCGTATCTGCTGATTAGTATTGGACTTGTACTCATCGTATGGACCGTGTGGCCAATTCTTTCATTTATGCTTGTCGACCAGTTGATATTTGCAAAAACTGTGAGTCCACTGGCTGATTCTGTCGGGGTGAAGCCTCTCAATGCTCTGGCGTATGCTGCAGGAACGAATGATTTTACGAATGCGAATGCGTGGTTTCCTACCAAGCCTCAGAAAAAAATTGTCGCGCTGGTCAATAGTTATACATTATCTATCCCGAAGTTAGGGCTTGAGAATGCGACGGTAATTATATCAGGTGACGATCTTTCAAAATCACTCATCCACTACGGAGGCACGTCTCTTCCAGGGGATTATGGTAATGCAGTTATCTTTGGTCATTCAACACTCCCACAATTTTTTAAAGGGACAAAAGAATATAAATCGATATTCGCAACACTTCCAACCATAAAGATTGGTGATGACATTATAATTACATTTGACGGTATTTCTTATACCTATCGTGTGTTTGATAAAGTAGTTGTCGAGCCCACAGACCTCTCGCCACTTGAGCAACATTTTGATGATAGTTATATAACCCTTGTGACGTGTGTGCCCCCTGGGACGTATTTATATCGGCTCAATGTGAAAGCACGATTGGTACGCATATGAAAAAACATGATCAACAATTTGCCATAGATGCCATCAAAAAAAAATTAGTAGGCAAGCGCCTCAAATATGATGAGGTCTTCTCCATCATGGATGAGATTGCGAAAGAAAAGCTCAGTCCAGTCCTGACCACATATTTTGCAGCAGCAGGATTTGTCGAAGGGTTCTCAGACGAGGAATTATATTTTTTGACGAAAGCAATGATAGAGACGGGTCCGCAGTTGAAGTTTAAAGGCATAGTGGCTGATAAGCACTCGGCAGGAGGAGTAGCAGGGACACGCACGACGATGATTATCGTCCCTATTATTGCTGCTGCGGGATTTCAAATACCTAAGACGTCATCTCGTGCTATCACCTCTCCAGCAGGAACTGCGGATACGATGGAAGTGGTTTCCCCTGTCACGTTTACCATACCGCAAATTAAGCACATCGTAGATAAGGTCGGGGGGTGTATTGTTTGGGGAGGGCATATGGGTTTGGCACCTGCCGATGACATCCTTATTCAAGTGGAGCGACCATTGGCATTTGAGTCGTATGACAAAATTATCGTTTCTGTGATGGCAAAAAAAATTGCATCTGGTGCTAATCACATCATCATTGATTTGCCTGTTGGTCCGACGATGAAGATCCAACACTTTAAGGATGCAGAAATGATCGCGAAAAAATTTGGGTTGTTGGCCAAAAAGTTTGATGTCAAAATGATTTTTGATATCAATGAAGCGCGACAAAACGCTGGTAGGGGTATAGGGCCGGTACTAGAAGCACGTGATGTATTTCAGGTGTTAGAGCAGCTGCCGGAGCGACCATTGGCTCTTGAGGCGAAAGCTCTTCGATTAGCGGGGAAGTTACTTACTCTCTGTTATAGCGATATGAAGGGGAAAAGTAATGTGGATGGAGAAATTGTGGCCAAAGAAATCCTTACTTCTGGAAAAGCTCTTGCCAAAATGCGTGAGATTATCAAAGCACAAGGAGGCCATCCTGATGTGACCAGTAGTAAACTGATTCCAGCAAAAGCGCTCCATGAAATAAAAGCGCCAAGAAAAGGCATGATTAGCTCGATGAATAATCATGAGATATCCGTGATATGCAAAGTTCTAGGATGTCCTGTGGACAAGCGTGCGGGTATGTTTCTTAATCGTAAACTTGAGGAAAAAGTCGACAAAGGTGATATACTAGCGACAATATATAGTTCTGATGCGTATCAGCTTAAAGAAGCAATCGAGACGTTGAAAGTGATGCCGGTATATACGGTATCGTAGAGAAAGAAGCATTGTATGTTTAAAGACGTTCTTGCACCAGTGCAGGCGTGGCTCCTTTCACAAGGAAAGTGCGTCGGGTGTGGGAAGGCATTACCAGTCAGTACGGGCACAGGATTAGTACAAGTTGATTGTAGTTGTGGAAGAATTTATTTTTTTGATCCGGCGGCCAAAAAATATCGTCGGGCATTAGCACATGAAGTCAAATAATACCAAAGGGGTACGAACAGGAATTTTTTTCCTTGTCGTAGCGGTAGTTTTTATAGTAAGTCTGATGTGGTGGTACGACGGTACGCGAGCAGTCGATTCCACTGATACAAAACCCGTGGCATTCACTATCAAATCTGGGGATGGAGTCCGCACCATAGCGGCAAATTTGTCAGAGAAAAATCTCATACGGAGTTCCACAGCGTTTTTCGTTGTGGTGAAGATGTTGAGGCTTGAGACCAACCTGCAAGCGGGTGAGTTTCGTATTTTTAGATCTATGGATGCTCGCACCATAGCCCAGACACTTACACACGGCATAGCGGATAGTTGGATCACAACGCTAGAGGGTTGGAGGATTGAGGAGGTAGCTGCAAAGGTTTCAAAGGATCTTGATATTCCAGAATCAGAATTTCTTAAAGTAGCCAAAGAGGGCTATATGTTTCCTGATACGTATATGGTCTCAAGAGACGCGACCGTCGGTGCGATTGTAAAAGTATTTACCGATACGTTTAATGAAAAAGTTTCCGACACCATGAGACTTGAGGCCAAAAAGAATAACCTTACGTTTCCTCAAGCACTCATACTCGCCTCTATTGTCGAGCGAGAAGGACACACAAATGAGGATAGACCAATCATCGCAGGAATACTTCTCAACAGACTAAAAGCTGATTGGCCATTGCAAGCCGATGCCACACTTCAATATGCACTCGGGTATCAGACCAAAGAGAAAACATGGTGGAAAAAAGAATTGTTTGATGATGACAAAGCAGTGCGTTCACCATACAACACCTACATAAACAAAGGTCTCCCTCCAGCGCCTATTTGTAATCCAGGATTATCAGCGATCAACGCGGTACTTTTTCCAAAAGCTACTGATTATATGTACTATATTCATGACAAAGAAGGTACAGCACACTACGCAAAGACATTGGAAGAACATAACGCGAATGTCTCCAAATATTTGCGCTAAATGAAATCATTTATCCTGACATTGCTTCTTTCGTTTGGCATTTTATTTTTGCCGTCACCCATTAATGCAGCATCATCGTCTACGGTGAATGTATCGGTAACTGTTAATGGGAAGACAATCGTTAACACCAGTGGAAATAAAAACGATATAACAGTCGAGCAAATTCGTTCATATACTGTTGATAGCATTGTCAAAAAGGATGGATTTATTTCTGTCACAGAGCATATTTTGTATAACTTTCCAGATGACCGTCACGGTATATATCGATATATACCGTACATAAAAACAAATGTAGAGGGCAAAAGGCTAAAGCTGACGTTTGAAAACATCCGAGTCGTTGATGAGAAAAATAATGCGTATACCTTTGCTACAAGTTATGACGATGACGACGTCGTGTTAAAAATTGGCGATCCCGATAAGTCAATAACCGGTGAGCACATGTATGTGATTTCCTACGATGTCAAAGGTGGCCTGACATATTTTCCGGCACATGATGAATTGTATTGGAATGCAATCGGACCAGAATGGAAAATTCCCACACTGACCGCATCAGCATCCGTCACAGTACCACCTGAGATTAATACAAAGGACATACAGTTCGATTGCTTTGTGGGAAGTGAAGGGAGCAAAACAAAATTTTGTACTACAACGATAAAAGGATCAGTCGTTATGTTTAAGGCCACAAGACCACTTGGACCATACGAAGCAATGACCGTTGTGGTTGGGTTTCCGAAAGGAATTGTCGCAAAAGTAAATCCTACAGAAATAGTGCCATTTTTTGATACAACTGCGGGTAAGATTGTGTTGGTAGTGCTTTTGATTGCCGCCATATTTTGGTACATCGTGTTGCCGTGTATCGTCGTATGGAAATGGTGGACTACTGGTCGTGATCCAAAGCCGATGATAGGCCAAGCGGTCGCATGGTACTCGCCTCCCAAAACAAAAAGGGGAAGAGCATTAACGCCTGCGGAAACTGGGACACTTATCGATGAAGTAGCCAATATAGAAGACATATATGCGTCGCTTGTTGATTTGGCACGGCGTGGATATTTTAAAATTATCGAGACGAAAAAAGGCGAGTTTGATTTAGAGAAGGCGAGTCAATGGCCAGAAGAAATATTACAAACATTTGAGACGAAATTATTAGAGGTGGTTTTTAAATCTGCTGATCGCGTGAAGCTTAAGGATATCAAGCTTTATGATAGCCTATCCGAACTAAACGACATGATATATAAAAATGTAGTAGCTGAGGGTTTTTTCCCAATTAATCCGCAAACAATTCGAAATAAATATGTGGCGCTTACAGTGCTTGCGTTGATTTCATTTAATCCTGTGCTTTTTATAGCATCCTGGATGTTTGGTATGCATATGCCAAAGAAAACTCTCTATGGTGCTGAGGCGGCAGCCAAAGCGAGAGCACTCAAGAATTTTCTAAAAAGCCAAGACAAACACCTTGCCTTTCAAGCAAAAGAAAAATTTATGTTTGAAAAATTATTGCCGTTTGCAATAGCATTTGGTGTTGAGGTGATATGGGCGAAGCGATTCAAAGACATGAATTTGCCACAGCCTGATTGGTATGTGTCACACTCATCATCCAGTCACTTTTCAAGCGTGGTGTTTGCCAATAGTTTGCATACTGGATATTCCATGTCGTTTGCATCATCTGTAAGCTACAAGTCTTCTTCAGGATATCATTCGGGATTTAGTGGTAGTGGCGGGTTTTCGGGAGGCGGAGGGGGTGGTGGCGGTGGAGGAAGCTGGTGAGACAACAGTGTCTAGATTTTTATCCGGTAAGTTTGGTATAGTTAACTCTTCATGAGCAAAAAATATTTTGTGATTGGTATAGTTGTATTGGTTATTCTGTTAGGGGGATTGAGTATGGTAGGCACAATGAGAAAGACAGAAACAAAAGTAGCAGAGCCGAAGGTAGAAAAAACGACGTCAGCATCTGCACGTCTTCGTATCGATACGTCAAAACAATACGAAGCAATTCTTTCGACTTCTATGGGTGACATTACTATTGCACTTGCAGCCACAGCGACTCCTATTACTGTCAACAACTTTATCACCCTCGCAGAGAAAAAATTTTATGATCAGACCGTGTTTCATAGAGTCATCAAGGGATTTATGATCCAAGGGGGAGACCCAGAAGGTACGGGGCGAGGTGGTCCGGGGTATACATTTGACGATGAAGCTTTTGAAGGGAAATATACACGAGGCGTTGTCGCTATGGCAAACTCAGGACCTAATACAAACGGATCACAATTTTTTATTATGCATGCAGATACAGCGCTGCCTCATGCATATGTGATTTTTGGCAAAGTTATCAAAGGTATGGATGTCGTTGACGCCATTGCGTCAGCACCTGTTGACCCGTATGGTGAAGGATCCACTCCAGAAGATCCAGTCGTCGTACAGTCGGTAAAAATTGTAGAGAAGTAATTGAATCAAATCTTTATACCCTGCCTTTCAAGGCAGGGTGGAAGAAGCCCGA
>ERZ1292625.375-Hain-H41-01um-R1-375-length-69428-cov-26_pt1 | contig 69428 bp, 95 predicted proteins | sample MGYA00564400_ERZ1292625 | MGnify/ENA primary metagenome ERZ1292625 (study PRJEB36523, sample SAMEA6512639) | groundwater metagenome | collected 2019-01-08 | study: AquaDiva: Metagenomics assemblies of 32 groundwater samples | reverse complement strand
GAAGAAGTTGCGGCGTATGCTCCGCCTGTAGTAGAGACATTGGCGAACATCGGCCCTATCGTGACACGTTCTATAGAAGTAATTCTTCCAAAGCCATCTACATCAAAGCGAGTCGCTATTAAAGAAGTCCCGTAATTGCCTGCAGAGGTTCCAGAAGAAGCGAGGTATGTAGTAATGACATTAGATGTAATGGACATCTGTACGCCGCTGCCACCACGGAACTTAGCTACATCTTGTGAGGAAACTGCTGCGTACGCTCCGCCAGTTGTGGAGACATTAGCTAAGAAAGGACCTACGGTAGTCCTTCCTATAGAAGTTATCCTGCCTAATGCATCTACATCAAAGCGAGGGAGTATTAAAGAGGTCCCATAATTTCCCGCAGAAGCACCAGAGTTAACCATCGCAATAGTAAGTACGCCGCCAACGATTCCGGTATCAATCCCCGATCCTCCGCGTATATCCAGATTTGTACCTCCGAAAGTAGAAGTAGAGCACGACACGGAAGTAAAGGCAGGAGGAACGGTAACGCGTCCGATGGAAGTGATGCGGCCAAGCGCGTCTACGTCAAAATGAGGTATGATTAAAGAGGTGCCGTAAGTTCCAGCAGAAACTCCGGAATTTACCATTGCAATAGTCAAGACACCGCCTGTAATAGCCGTGTCGATACCAGAACCACCTCGAATATCTAAGTTAGTTCCACCAAAAGTAGAGGTAGAGCAAGATACAGAAGTAAATGTACCTCCGACTGCTGCAGGCATAGTAACCCGCGTTATGTTAGTTATGTTTCCATAAGCATCTACAGTGAATTGTGGAACTATAGTAGAAGTCCCGTACGTGCCTGCGGAAGCTCCGGAAGCCAGATTGAAAATAGTAAGGGTATCTCCTGTAATGGAGGTTGAGATACCTGTATCGCCATGCACTGCTAAATTATCCGCAGACACATCTGCTGTGGTAGACCCTGCAGAGGCGGAGACTGTTGCCCACAATAAGCGAGGTGTTTCCGCAGGTATTGTCACTCTAGTTACGGAAGTGATACGTCCTGTAGCATCTATATCAAAGCGTGGAATGATTGTAGAGGTGCCGTAGTTACCTGCAGAGGCACCAGAGGCTGCAAGATATGTGGTGATTACTCCGGAGGTTATAGAAGTTTCAACACCTGTCCCTCCGCGAAGAGTAAGGATATCAGCCGCGCTGGTGGCTGCATAAGCCCCGCCCGAAGTAGATACATTCGCAAAAGCATTCTGTGCCCCTGCGATAGTCACTAACGCGACTCCGGTAACGTGGCCTTTAGCATCAACGGTAATCTGAGGAACAACTGTAGAAGTTCCGTAAGTGTTGGCAGAGACTCCGGAATTGTTGTGAAGGACGGTTAGCGTCTGTCCTGTGACAGAAGTAGAGATTGCTGAACCATCTCCATAAATGTTTACAAAATCTGCTGCAGAAGTCGCTGAATAACTTCCAGCAGAACCTTTTACAGAGGTTAAGGCATTTGATGCCCCGCCTGCTGCTGTAACTAAAGCAACCGAAGTTATAACCCCAGTAGAACTTATTGTAATGCGAGGAATTAAAGAAGTGTTTCCATAGATTCCTGCTACAACCCCTGAGTTCCCTAAAGGCGCGACTGAGATTCCAGCAGAGACGATATCAATGATTGTCTGTATAGGAAGTGCCACTGTTTTAGGCGCAGACGTAACAGCGTCAAACTTTGTACCTAACAGGCGCTCACTGCCGCGAATCGTAGTTACTACGGAGACGTTAGAGGGTTTTACCGGAACATTTTCGGTATTGATTGTCATTAATAACCTTCAATAAGAATAGTGCTGCCGTCTTCTGTTGTCATTGGAACATCAAACTCTAAAGGCTGGTCTGGGTTTGGATAGCCACTGTGGTCCCAATCGTTGATAAGATAACTGTCTTTGTAACTTCCTTTAAGAGGACGGGCGTTCTTCAAACCGACACGCTCTGTACGGAAGATTGGTGGAAAATTCTGTGGGTGGTTTCCTAAAGAATACGCACCGTCTGATTCTGTTCTATGTACGAAGAGTCCTGTAGAAGGTTCTATAACACCCTCGGAATAGGGAAAAGTAAATCCAGAGCGGTCACTCTCGAAGCGGGCTTTTCCTTTTCCTGATGCGTAGCGGGTCATCTTAACGGCCTATTTATTACAGGGCGGGCAAAGAACGAAGCTCTCTCCTTATCTTCCCCGAATGCGTTATCTAATAATTCTTCATATTGTGTTTTCAGTTCTTGTCTTTTTTGTATATCCATATCAGGTCTGCGGAAAGACATAAAGTACGCAAGACCGAATATTAAAGCGGGTTGGAATCGTGTAGAGATGTCTACTGTTTCCCTGCTTGAGGTAATGTCCTCTATCTTCTTAACAACCCACATCTGGAGAATGTCAGAAGAGTTCTCTGGGGTAGGCCAGAGTTTTACTGTAATTGCATCCCTGTCTCTATCCACTGCATATTGAAAAGGACGCCCCTGTTGCGACTTCACAGGTATAGCGTTGTCTTCAAACAGCGTAACTCTGCGCATAGCGGTCTCAGATGTGCGTTTAAGCGTACAGTGCAACACATCAATTATATTCGCATTAAGTGCATAGTCTCTCGTTCCAAGCGTTGTGGTTTGCGTTACAAGTTCTAACTTGCCTAGCGGATGTCCTCTGTTCTGGAGGTCAATAAGAAGGAGATTAAAAAACCTTCTCGCCATCTTAGCATCATATCCGGTAATAAATTCCCCACCTACGAGTTCATAAGCATCTTCTATGATCTCAAGGACTGTACTGTTGAAAGTGGTTGTACCGGATGTAGTCATGACTTATTGTTGTAACCTTATCGCTTGGATAGACGCTGAATTGACATCTACACTCCCTGCTGAAGGAACTGTATCTATAGACGCTTGTATGAGGATAACATCAGTTGCGTTTGTGGTAGTGTACAGGACACTCCACGAATTATTTGCCAATTCTTGTGTAAGTGTTGTAGTTATCGGTGTAGTGTTGGTTATCGTCCCGTTGGTCAAGTCTGCTGCAGTGTTGTTAGACCTACGGAGTGTTAGAGTTACCGTCCTGTTTGCAGCCAGAGTTGCACCGTTTAAAACCACATTAGCACGGGCTAACAGAAGATAAGTGCCGGGGGCAGGAAGAGTAAGATTGGGATTAGTGCCTCCACCAAAAGAAAGGTTAGCGGCAGTATTAGTTAATGCGTAGGGAGTTCCAGTAGAAAAAGCCCCTACTTGACTAGCAGACGTGGGTGCATTCTGCCCTGCGAGTGGACCCGTTATTGTACCTATTGTCATGTACTCTTTTCCTTTAGACTACGTAAACAGAGGCTGCGCCTGCAGTGCCTGTTTTCTGTATTTTAACCCGTGGCCAAGAGCCGTGGAATACATCAGCAAAGGTTGCAGAAGTATAGGTAGCTGCCGTCACAAACACATCAGGAAGGCCGTCTGTGATCTGTTGGGCTGTGTTAGGGGATACAAGCAGGATTATAGTGTCCCCCGCTGTAAGGGTCCCTGCTATGGAATGGGTGGCATTTTGGTCGAATCGGTAGTCTAAAGCATATGGGTTAGATGTATCTGCCGAAGTATGGGCGTTTAGGATACATTGTGGAATACGTTGTGTCATTAAGGTTCTCCTTTTCCTCTATATTAAGTATAGCGTATTATGGGCAGTCCTGCAAACGAAAAGGGCCAGCGGTTTAATGCTGACCCTTAACGCAGGAAGATTTAGATAGAGACTACGCTCCTAAAGCCCCGTACCAGCCGCGCCAATCGGACCAGCCGAAAGCGTAGCGCTCCGAGACCTTGTACAGGATGTTACCTGTGCTGAAGTCAACATCATCGTTATAAGCCAGAGCCCTACGGACGAAGTGCTTCGTACCGTTAGGTACGTTGGTCCTTACGAACCAAGAATCATCATCGGTAAAGTACTGGTTAACAAAGACGCCTTTAGGAATAACCGAGAGGTCTCTCAGTGCATTGATGTCGTTACGGTTAGTAACACCATCACCAGCAACCCCGGCAGCGACACCCGCAGGACCCATGACGGTCGTGCTGAGTACCGAGTTCAGGATTTTATGAGCAACGAACCTCAGTTGCGGAGGAATGTGGAGAGACTGCGCCATCGCGTTAATCAGTTTACCACGCTCATCTTTGTACAGAGAGATGCTGATGCAGGCCGTTTCCAAGGTGGACTCAGAAAGGTCTACGTTAGCATAGTTGCTTTGGTTTCCGGCACCGATAGTTGGGTGGGAAGCCGAGCAAAGTTCAACCGCATCACCACCTGCATAAGCAGAGTTGAAGGCGTTGTTGAAAATTGCAGCAGCTTTGATCTGCTTGGTTTGAGCCATAGAGCGGCCAAGTGCCTTAGCACGGATTTTCCCAAACGTATCGTACAGGTTATCTTCCATCGCTTCTTCGGTAATTGCGAAGGCGAGAGAGATAGTTTCATGTACGTAGCGGGAAGTCCATGTTTCTTGCATGTCGTCATACTGAACAGCAGCGCCTTCGGATTTAACCGGAGCGTTACCAAGATCAGTGAACATCACTTCTTCTTCAAAGCTTCTGTCAGACGTTTCAACATCAAACAGAGGAAGGTGTTGTTCAGGAACGTCACCATAGGTTGCGCCTACGATGGCATTGAGGCCGGGGATAGTTTGTTTACGTATCTGGCCACGATTAATAGTCATTGTTCAATCTCCTCTTAATTAAGCGCCAGTGATGCCGGGATTGGACAGAACGACTTCAACCGTAAGGTTAGTCAGTCCGCCATACACGTTATCAGGCAGAGCGTGAAGGGCGACAATACGAACTTGATCACCTTTCGTTGTTGACACTGTAAGAGCAGGAGCCAGAACAGCAGCCGATTGGCCAGTGAGTGTGCTACCAGTTCCAACGGAAACACGGTACTTATTACCGACCATAGCAACAGTCACAGAAGCGTTAGCTTGCATGATGAAGGTTTGGTTGGCATCCGCCACCGCAACCAAGCCGAGACCGTGCGCAGAGCCTTGGATAAGGCCAGCAGACGAGGTCGAAGCAGGGAAGTACGACAGCAAAGTAAGTTGTTTCGTAGTGGGGTCGATGTACTGATACCCTTGGAACACTCCAAGAGTTTTAGTTGTAGCTTCAGATATTTGCAGATAGCCCGCAGACAGTTTAACGGGGTCGCCGTGAAACAGTGCAGTGGCGTATGCGTTCTTCACAGGAACTTGCATCAGAGCGGTGCAACCTGCAGAGCCTCCGATAGTTCTGGAAGGCGTCATACCCTTTTTAACACCAGCAGCAGTTGACATATTACGTTTCTCCTCTTTGTAATATTTTTAGTTCGTGGAATATGTCAAAAGCTTGTTTCAACTTACTCCGTTTCAGTTTCTGTAGTATCATCCTCAAAAGAAGGCTTACGCGTTCCATGAGAAATTCTTGTTTTCTGTTCTCTATCAAGTCCGGACTTATTAATACGTTCTTCTTCCGCACGAATTTGTTGTCTTGCACGATCTCCCTTCAACTTCTGAAGTTCTTTAACGTACTTGATGCGGCATTTAGCCAGCGCAACGTCCTCGATAGTAACCAGTCCAGCATAACGCCCGAAATTAGTTAACTGTGTTGCAGTCGCCATTTCAGGAACTTCTTCAGGACCTACAAAAGTCCATCCGTGTTTTGCTTTACGGGAGATGTTGGAATAATCCTCTTTCTCCCCAATTCTATAACGAATCCAGCGGAGAGCAAATCCCTCTACTTTAAATCGTTTTGTAACCTCGTCTGGGATGTGGTGGTCACTCTCGTGATACGTAATCTTCAGATCGGGGTGTATCTCTTCTCTAGACCTGCTCATTGGCAATGCGCGTTGCGCTTTGTTTGCAGGTGCTTTAGTTGTCGTTACTTGTTCGTCAGTCATGTTCATATTCCTTTTCCTGTGTGCTATTTCTTATCTTTTGAGATATAGATGGGTTTAAAAGTTGATACTGAATTCTGGCTATGACGCTCATATTCAGCTTTTTGTCTTAGGTAGATTTTAGGGTCTATTCCTAAGCGCCTTGCCCGTTCTTGGTCTTGGGGCGTAACTTTTACACTCTTTGCAGGAACTGTCTTCGATGACGAGCCAACAACTTGTGTCGATTTAGGTTTTAACGCCTCCTTATTCGACTTAGGCGGGGTATCTTTATTAGGCTTGTAAGGGGACAACCGTTTATCCAGCTCGGCGTAGAAGCCAGAGGACTCGGGGTCATATCCTTCTTCAAGCAGGTCTTGGTTTATACCAAGAGCGGTTCCAGTCAATGCGCGGTTCTTATTAAACCACCCAGAGTTCTTTTCCGCCCATGCAAGTGCTCCTTCTGGAACTGATTCTTGCGAACCTCCTTGCTGTGGTGCTTGTTTAGCAGGTTTATTTTTCTGTACAGCCTCAAAATTAGTCTTGGAACTCTCTAAAGCCATAAGTTTTACTTTATGCTCAGAGAGAGCCTCCTGTCCTTTGATGAGGGCCTCTGTATCACCTGCTTCCACTGCTGCTTTGAGGTCTTGTTTTACACGCTCAAGTGCAGCCTTGGTCGAAACGATGTCAGAATCTATGTTCTGCTTCTCTGTAGCCAGTGCTTTTTGTTCAGCGGCGGAGACTTTAGCCTCTGCCTGCCTAGCACGCTCCTCTGCAGCCTTCTTTTGGGCAACAAGTTCGCGGATTCTTTCGTCCGCACGGGAGGGTTTCTTGGTTTTTGCTACTTCTTTAGCAGATTCAGAAGAATCTTCATCAGTTTCTTCAGACGTACCATCAGAATCTTCATCTTCAGCAGCGAAATCTACGTTTTCATCTATAGAATCGTCTTCTGCCTCTTGCTCATCTTCTGTTGATTGGTCATCTTCGAGTTCCAGCGTATCTTCGTTTAACGAGTCTTCGGTATCTGCCGCTGAAGCACCTTTACCGACCTCGATTTCAGTCCATTTAGACATTCATTTTCCTTTATTTTACGTGACCCGGCGAGTTTCCACGAATTTACGCCGTACCTTTATTATACAACAACAAGTTAGATTATGCAAATCTAGCTGAAATCTATAGCATCCTGATCTGGGTCGAAGTCTTCAGGGTCAGTTACTACAAGATCAACTTTATCATCAGAAAGAAGGACCAGCTTGTGGCCCTTCCATTTGAATCTTTCTCCAGAGTGTCTTGAAAAGATTACAAAATCTCCCACTTTACACCAAGGAGTTCCGTCAAATCGGGCGTCCTTGTATGCAGAGTCTCCTACGACTAAAACCTTCCCAATGTTGGTGAAGGATTCAATATCTGTGCGCGATTTACTCGTAAGGATAATTCCGCCCTTAGTCTTCTCTTTCAGTCTGATAGGCTGAATGAGGAGTTTCCATGTCGGAACTTTAGGCATTTTAACTTTACTTAGGTCGGGGTTCTTTTCGTCCGACCACTCTGGGTTATTCTTTGAAAAAGGCTCGTGTGTTTGAAAGTCCATTGTGACTTCTGGTATCATTCTATTCCTCCTGCTTTTGGTATTTTTCTACTGTTTGGCTTATTGTCTCAAGAGCAAAAGTCAAAGCCCAATACTTTCCTACCGCATACCGATAAGTCTTTTCGTCCTCTAGCCCGTTATTCATAACTACTTCTATCAAAGCGTCACGATTCCGTGCCAAGGTCTTAACGACTTCGGAGAGAATGGGGTCAGATTTTACCGTATTGGAGTTTAAGATTTCCTGCTTAAGCATCCCTCAGTTATATCACTTCAGGGGCTTCTTGTCAATAGGAGTAAGTTTTGTCTGCTTTTTGGCTTCTTTGACTTGCTGCGACAGCAGGGTTATCTTTCTTTGTTGATCGAGGGATTGCTTAACCATGTCTGCGCCGACCTTCATTTGCTGTGTTTGCAGTTTAGTTGAGTTCGCTTTCATAGCCGTATCGTGCTTTTGGAAGACTTCCATCTTCTTGATGTTTTGGTCTTGCGCCTTCAGGGAGTTCTTGACTTGGTTATTCATAGCCTCGTTCTTAACCTTCTCGGCCACTGCCTGTGCCTTCATCAACTCTGCCTGCGCTACCATCATTTCAGGGTCAGACGGTTTCTGTGCGGCGGCTTGGTTGGCCTGTAAAATCTCCTGTGCGGCTTCTGCCATAACTTGTTCAACAACCTTTTCATCCATGTTAGGAATTCCTTGCTGTGCTTGCTGTATCATGCCACCTATTTGCTCTTGGTACTTTAACAGCATGTGTTCTCGTATGTTTGCCAGAATAACAGGCTGTACTGCCGCCATGAAAGGAGAGGCTCCGTTGGCGGGGTCTTGAACGAAGGCAGCTTTAACCTGCATGTGCGCATCGTGGTTCTGTCCGGGGAATGCTTTGATAGGCTTCCCTGCAACGGCGTCCTTCAAGTCTGTTAGAGGGTCATTAGGCACAGCCTCCTCTTCTGGAGGAAGTATTCTATCTATGTTCTCTACGCCCATGACTACGTACATCGCATGCACGGCAGCGCGGAGGTTGTGTAATTGTGGGAACTGCTGTGCTGTTTGCATAACAGTCTGTGCCAGCGTCATGCGCTGCGCTTTTGAAGATACGTTAGGGTCGGAGACAGGAATTACGTCAACAGAGCCATCAAAGTCAGATTTAAGAATCGTTCTGGACTGTCCCGGAACATCATATGGGTATTCTTCCGGAAGAGTTTCGGAATTGATGTCGTAAAGAAGTTTCAGTTCTTTCTTCTGTGAATGGTGGCAGCGCTTGTGGATGGCAGTAAAGAATTTAGTAGAGGCCTCCAGCAACGCCAGCGTGGTGCCTACAGGCCCGTAGTTAGTCGAGTCCTGTATAACCTGCTCTGCCTTATCCGCAAACTTCTGCCCAGCACCTTCAAGGAACTGGAGCATTGCAAAGAGGACTTGTGACGGTTCTTTGTACTGGAGGGGCATGATGGCCTTAGAGAGGTCCATTACTGCAGACTCAACTTCTTTAAATTCACCGGGGGCTATGGCTTGGTTATCCCCTACAATCCGCATGCCTTTAAGTTTAAACCCACCCTGCATATTTGCAAATTGTCCGGAATCTACTAAGGAGCGGAGGACGGCAGTCAAGGTCATCTCAAGGTTTCCGAGGAGGTGGATAAATCCTACTCCATACAGGCCAAGTCCGGGGACAAAGGAATAGTGGACGAAGTGCATTCTCTTTTGCTTTGTTTCATCCTCTTCTTTCCAGTTGCGTCTTATGGAGAGTACTTTACCCGAACCGTAGTCAATCGTTACGATGTACGGGAGAGCGATACCTGCCGCATCTTCAAAGAGAGTATCTTCCATGTCGAGTTCAGTGTGCTGCTCAATAAGGGTGTATGCTACATCAGAACTAGTCGGTGCCAGTCCAAGAATGGCATCCATCTTCCGGCGCATGTCGGAATATTCGGGAATAGACGGGGTTGGCATTTCATCCTCATCGCAGGCGCAGTAGACTCCTGCCGCCATGTCACGCCTCAGATCATTCTCTGTTTTGTAAATGATGTGGGAGTAGCGAGGGGCTTCCTCTAGTGAGGAGGCGGAATATGGTGCAACGAATTGGTCCGTAGAAACGAACTCTGATTTGGGACGGCGTAGTGTTGCTGAGTAGTAGGTTTTCTTAAAGCACGAACCGATTATAGGCAACCAGAAAAGCATCTTCTCTGTGTCCTCTACGTACTCAGGCATCTTGCACATGATCTGGTAGTTAAGGAAGTTCTTTATGCGCTCTGCTTTAGCCTCTTTCTCGTCCGTAATGTCTCCCATGATCTGGGTCTTTACAGGCCCTCCTGCAGGAAGCAGTTCGGGGGAGGCCTTGCTTTGGAAAGTAACGGCAGATTCGATAATCAGGGGGTGGTGGGCGGAACACGCGCCTTCGTAAGGCTCATTAAGTTCTTCCATCTCAAGTCCAAGAAGGGACAGCCCTTTTGTAATCGTACGGTCATACTGGCTGCGGCTGGAGAGGTCTGTGGTGAAATCATCCTTAACCTGCATCCCGATCTTTTCCAGAATCTCATCGGAAAGTTCGGGAACAAGGTTCCTGTAGAAATCCCCAGTATCTGGACCTTCTACTTCCCCTTGAGGTTCGTCTGCCTTATCAAGGTACATTTCCATCGTGCCATCATCGTGCTCGATTATGGAGTTATCTTCGCCCTGCATCGGGCCCGCCATACCTGTCGGATTCTTCATTGTCGTGAGTTGATCTATCGCCATAACCTATTGTACCTGATTACTTTCTTTAGCGCAATTAGCGCAGTTTATTGGCCGTGACTGACCAGTAAGTTGCTCGTTTCTTTGGGCTCTTAGGCTCGTCATCCGCCTCGAAGAAGGACTTGTATCCTTGGTGGTGCAGTTGCCAGTTATCCCTCATCCACAGCACTGCCTGTGTTACCGTATCCACATAGTCATCATTCGGGGCATGAGGGAAGGATATAATCTCTTCTACAATTTCATTAACCCATGACTTGTTCGGTATCCAGACCCGCTTGTTCTGGAAGAAGGGCGTGGAGGCATGCACGCGAGACATCTTGTCCCTGTCTGGGATGTATTCCGCTACAGGATACCCTCTATGCCGGAACTCTTGTAAGAGGGACTGCCCCGATGCCTTCTTTTCAATGATTATGGAATCTGGCTTGTATTTCTTATACAGTCGGGTAACATTCGTACAAAGTTCGGGAAACTCCCAGTGCCCTTTACCCCCTGCTAGGAGAATCATGTTAGCTACGTTACCGGAAGTTCCATTAGAGAACTCTTCCCTTTTATGGAATATCCCCCACAGGGTATAGGCTGAATAGTCAGCCGTCTGTTTGGAAGAGAAGGCTGTATCCAGACTGAGGAGAAGGTATTCACAGTCCGGTGGGTATTCTAGCTCCCAGTGCTGGAAGTCTGTGGACTTGATGATGTTACCTTCATCAGGTACAGGGTTCTGCATATAGAGCGCGGCCCAGTCTCCCGGCGTTAAGGTTCCTCCGTCCCTCTTATCCAGAAGCTCTGCCGTAGGCCAGAACTCAGGCCAGAAGGACGTACCTACTGCATACAGTTCGGGAGGGTCTCCTTCTCTCCGTAGGTAGTCTGCGGCCTTTTGGTTAAGCAGGGCAGGTACTGATACGATACGGAAGGGTCTGCGAGTCTTCTCTGCTTTCTTGATGGTGTATCCGGACAGGTCTTCTACGTGCCAACGAGTATTGTGCGATGTTATTGAATTTACTATGAAATTCTCATTATCCTCTACAGAGATGTCCCACACTTCTTGCTTTTCAGGAAGTTTTGTTATAGAAACAACTTTTGTCGTGATAAACTCTTCTTGATAAACAGTACTGCCCCACTGTATCCGGTATTGTATCCACTCTCTGGCTTCTTTAGAGTTCGGCGGTTTGTGGAAGGATTTTTGAGTATAGACATTAGAAACTTTATGGCCGAGTCCTTCTGCAAAGATTTTCAAATCTTTAATTAACTCTTTATTACAAAGACCTACAACAACGGTGTTCTTTTTATCTATGTGCCCGTCAGCGTCTACGAAACCTGCCAGAAACGCCTTACGGACTGTCTCAGGTTGCCTGAACATCCATGTTTGTATTCTCTTTGTGTGGGCGTTTCCTACTATACCATGGTTTCGGAGCCACTCACACACGCGCTTGATGTCTGTCCTTTTATAACCGAATTTAGTATTTTTCAAAGGAATTCCAAATAAATCTTGGAATGTATCTACGACCTTTTTATTTAAATCAGGATAAATACTTTCCGCCACACAAGTTACATACCTTGACGCTCCTTTTTGCTTCCCAGACCTTCTCTTTGAGTTGTTTGTCCAACCGTCCCCAAGCATAAATCCTAAAAGCCACGCTTCCTTTTCCGTAACTCTTGCTGGGTCACAGTCCTCGTCATAGAACTTATTGAGGGAATAGAGTATCTTCTCTCCTATCTTTAAATCTTTAACAGGTACGTACGCGAGTCTTCCATCCCCCTCTTCTACTAGAAAAGGGTGCCTATCTGTAGCAATAACTGTTGAGTTCTTAGTCTTTACCTCATACACCTCTGCCGTACCTTGCGGTATTACAGCATACACGCGCTTCTTCTCATAGCAACCAAACAGGGTGTTGTGAGAAAGTACTTCATCCCCAACCTTCATATCCTTAATACTCTTCCAGCTTCCGTCTCCCATAAGGACTGGGGAATCTCCTACAAGGCAGTTTATGACTACTTCAGCCGCTCCGGGGAGGAGACGCGACTGCAGACCTCTACCATACCAGCGGTTGATGACTGTCCTCTTCTGCTTAGAGTCAGCCTCCTGCTCAGAGATAACATCATCCACGATGGCTATGTGGCTTCTGCGTCCCGCTATCCTAGTCCCCGCCCCTGCCGCGTAGAACTGCCCCCCTTGGAGGGTCTCCCACCTGCCCGCCGACAGGATGTCTTCATTGAGGGTTATTCCGGGAAATATCTCTTGGTATTCGGAGGAAGCAATAAGGTCTCTCACAGGACGGCCCACATTGTCAATAGCGAAGTCTCTGGAGTGCCCCACCGCTAGTATGCGCCACTTAGGGTGCCTGCCAAGACACCACGCTGAGAAGAGCCTAGAACCGAGAATTGACTTCATTGAGCCGGGGGGTAGGAATATCTGGACCTTCCCAGAATCTTTCCCGGCATTTCCCTGAGTTCCTGTCTTGCGGGTGGCCTCTACGTACTTCTCAATCTTTTGGAGTTCAGCACAGATAAGCTCTATATGCCTTCCAGACTTAAACTCTTCAGGAAGGCAGTGCGGGGCTATAAGCAGGACAAAGGTGTAGAAGTCTTCCCTAGCCCTCTCTATGACCTTCTTCAGCAGTATCCTTCTGGCCTCCTTCTGCTTCTCAGGAGGGAGGTTTAAAAGGCTACTACCTAAAGTATCTATTTCTTCAATTTCAATGGTCATAATTATTCTAGAATTTATTATAGCAGGTATTCTGGAATTAGGCTAGGCCCTTCTAGAACCCCTTACTAGAACAAGTCTAGAGAAAGACTGAGGAACAACTCTTCTACTCAAACTATTCTAAATACTAGACTAGAATCTACTACTAGAACTATTTTAGAAAAAAGAGATAATGAGGGAAAACCATAAGAATTCTTATATTGGCGCGTTTTAGCCTTTCTAGAATCTATTCTTAAATATTCCAGAACTTCTTAACACTGGAAGATTAAGTCTATTCAACTAGACTTCTTTTTCTCTTTATTTGTTTTAGGATTGTTTTATAATCAGAGTTACTAGAAACTTTATAAGAACCAAAACTATTTTCTTTTTTCTTCTCTCTATAGACACAGTTCTTAAACAGTTCTAAGATAGAGTATAGCACACGTTTTTGCCATTTGTCAATAGGCAATTTTTGCCTAGTTGAAAATAACAATAATCTGTCGTTTATCTTATCTATTTTGTATTAATGTTACCTTATCTTGTTCTTTTATTACTTTGGACTAGTTTTGGAATACCCTCAATTTCCGACCATATTTAGCTCTTTTTACAGGGGTGGCGCGCCGAAGGCGCTACCATAAAAAAGCTCCTGTGTCAAGTGTCTTCTTCCAGAATCCTTCCGATACTGGAGATTAATACTTCTACTGTGAGTAACTTATTTCTTCTTGTTAGGTTGGGAGGAGGAGATCATGGTGATGAGCTTCGACAGGTCCTTCTTAGCTCCTTCATCTCCTTCAGAGTCGTCCAGCAGGGAGGAGGTCTCCTCTGCGTTGTTCTTCTTAATAGAGGTACTTTGGGATACCGTCTTAAACAGTCCGATAGCCGAACCTAAGAGTTCATAGGCCTTAATCGCTTCGCGGTACTTGTTGTCTACCAGACAGCGAGTGATTACATCCCTGAGCCCTTCAATGACCTCAATTTTATCAATACCCGCCAAGGCGTTCTTTTTCTCCATCAGGTACGCCATGTACGCCTGTACGTGAGGCTTCCTGAGAGTCTCCCATGCCAAGTTAGCCAAGCCTTCTTTAGACTTCGCCTGAGACCCTGCATCGCGGGCGGCTACGTGCTTCATCATAGATTTATAAACTATGTTGTGAACGAGCTTGCGCTGAAACTCCGTCAGTTGCTTTTCAGCATCCGTAAAGGAGATATTTCTGGCAATCTCTGACAGTTCATCAGCCCGCTGATACACCTTATTCTGGTGCGCAGGCTTCCCGTCCGAAGGGGGAACGTCCTTTTCAAACTCGGGGAGGTCACAATCGTCTTTGTTTTCAGAGTCTTCCATGATTTCAATTATAACACATCTGCCCAGTGCCTACAAGGGGTGTGTGTTTAATCTTCTGTTGGCGGTATTAGAATACCCCAACTGTCCCCTACGGAGATTCCAGAAATTTTCCAGAAAATATAAAGCCCCCCTTCTTTTTAGGATTTATGTGGAAGGTTTTGGAATAGTTTTATTAGAGTTTTAGCCTAGGTTCTGGAAGAGTTTTGGAATAGTTTTGGAATAGTTTTGGGAATGCTAAAACATTGTACGTATTGGGCTAAGGCCTTATACTGACAGAGAAAATTCCCAAACTTTCCCCCCACCCTTCCCGAACTTTCCCAGCCTATTACAGAACTGTTCCCGAATATCCAGCCCCGTATTCCAGAACTGTTATGGAATATTGCTACACTGTTATGGAAGATCATGGAATGTTAGGGAATGTTACAGGCAATGTGTTTAATACATACTGTAATATGTATAATACATACTGTAATGCGTTTAATACATACTGTAATATGTATAATACACACTGGCTAGGCAGGGTTTTGGAAGGGTTTTGGGATAGCGCAATCCAGAACTTTCCAGAACTTCATTGCAGAATTGCAACCTTCCAGTCATATGCCTGCAATGATTATGGAATCCACAATAACCCTTGACATCCCCGCTCCGTTGTGCTAGGCGCAAGCAGGGTTATGTAAATGGAGGGTGCATATCATGCACTAGGCCTTAGTGTCAACAAAATTCTTTGAAAGATTGTGGAATAATTCTGTAGACTTCTACCCTGTTACTTGCTAAGGTTAAGGGGTAAAGGGGGCGCTGGTGCTCTCTCTCACTGATGAAAGGAAACTAGTCATGACTTGCATCACCTCATTCAAAACTAAAAAAGAGTTAAAAGAACACTGTGAAAAAGCTAATAACTTCTTTATGGAAGACCCTAGCATTTTCGCGCCGTTCTGCGGCACTGCGCAGGACTATCTTAAGAAAAACTCTTCATTCTGCGTAACCAATCACCCTAAACGCTCATGGTTTGCCTCTGTTACGCTGGTAAACGGAAAGATCAAGGTGACATAATCATGCTCGCCGCTCTCATTGACTTGCTCCTACTGCTGGCCCTGACCGTATCTGTTTATGGTATTGTCTACTCTCTCTTAACCGGAAATTGGAAGGATGTTAACTAATGATGACAATAACTTGCAAGATTAAATATAACTATGGAAGGGGGGATTGTTACCCAATCTCACCTGACGCAGAAATTGTTCTAAAACTTCTCCAGCACGTTGACCCCAAGCGCAAGACAATTCCCGTACCTGTTCTTGCTATTCTGGAATCTGCCGGACATACCGTAACTACAATAGAGTAACCACAACCACGCAACCAACGAAAAGGAAAACACCTCATCATGATGAAACTATCTATTAAAAAAGTAACCGACACTGCGCCGCGCTATGCTTCGGAGTACCTCAAGCTTATGAAGCCCAAGGGCAGGGTTAAGTCCTTTGTGATCTGTAACTATGTCCAGAAACAACGCTTTCTTAACGCCGCCAATTATCACGGATACAAAGTCAAGGCGGAAAGACTTAGCGCAACGGCGTTTAAAGTCACGCGGGAGGCGTAAAGTTATGGTAAATCAAAAGCTCATTAAACTGCTTGATATGGCCTACGATCTGGAGAAAGAATTGACAGAATCCGGACTATTCCCGAACACCTCTGAAGATTACTGGCACCCTGTATATTCTCATGTTAATAACCTTATCATGAATATTCAGGAGGCGGCAAGGAAGGACAGGGCGCAAGAATACGTCCTTAACAACGTCCTGAAGATGTTTAGACACTAACGCTATCTCTCTCTCTCTCTCTTACACACTGTAAAACCCTGCCTTGGTTAACCCCTTGGCGGGGTTTTTCTTATCCGGCGTAGTGTGTTATGTTAATGTAAAAAAGGGTTTATGTAAATTGATTATGTAGCTTAGTCCCGCGTATTCCCTCATAAATACCCATGATAGCATTTAAACACGTCCAGAGCACTGCTACAATCATTCTATTCCCTCAGCTACCTAACTACCTAAAACCCAAAACACCCTGTCCAGCGTGCGTCCTATAGCTCGGGATTATGTCCTATTCCCCCTTGCATAACTCTTAAAGCACTATCTTAACTGATTATGTCCAGAAATTGAAACATTATTACTTTGAGCTATTGACAATTCTTAATAGTCGTTTAATATGATACTTGGGAGTTTGGCATTATCAGGGCTATTTGATTTCCTGTCAAGCACAAAGTTTTTTAAAAATATTCTATATCCGTATTGATTTATGGATATGCTGGCGGGGAAACTTATGTCAAATCTAGAGGAAAGTCTTAGCCAAGTAATCCGGAAAATTCCGGAATCCCCCGTCCAGATTCTATCCATTTCCAAAACTCTGTCAAGCCTTTTATTTGAAATAATTCTGGAACCTTGTTCTGGAAATAGTCCAGCCATGCCTGAAACTGTACAATTAGGATTGCCAGCCAAGCCCTAATAGTGTATAGGGGGCGGAAATGCTATCATCAACGCGAGCCAAAGCCGAAAATAAAAACACAGATTCCTAAAACTGTCAAGCTGTATTCAGTAATTAATAAAAAATAAATCTTTAAAATATCCCTTGCATTTCTAAAAAGGTTTGATAAGCTGGTTATATCGAAGCGATCAAATCCTGAAAGCTTCACAATACAGAAACGGGAGTAAAATCTATGAAACTGAAAATCAAAACGGAAACTGTTAAAAAGAGTAAGCTAGAAAAGGCGGCGCGGAAATACACTGTTAGCTTCTCTGTCAAGAAATATACAAAAGAGTTAACCCCTACTCCTGTAAAGGTTAACATCGTTAACAACGTCAAGCGCAAGGCCATTGCACGATATGAAAACTCGCTTGCGGTGTATCCTATTCTCAGGAAAATGAGAATCGGTGCCTCGGTTTTCGTAACAAGAAAAGCCTATCAGCACTTTTATTATCAAGCCAAGCGTGCCGGATTTAAGATTGAGTCGCGCCAAGGCCGGAACGATACTAACAAAGTAAGAATCTGGAAACTGGCGTAAAGCCAAATAAAACGGGAAGTGAGAAAAATTATGGTAATCAACGGTATGCAAAAAAAGCGGTATCAGCGCAACCTAGTCAAGCTTTATAATGACTCGACCGTTGATAACATAATTCACGGCAAGCTTTGGTATAAGACCGCGCACAAGATATGCAAAGACCTTGCGGAAAAGCACGCGGTAAACTTTGACAAGGTGTGTAAAATAATGGCTGTATTGTCGCCTGCTACCTCATGGGATAATAACATAAAGTCATGCGACAGGATGCTGCACGCGTTTATGAATAATACTCCATACGGTGACTTTACGGTGACAACCTACGGACAGAATAAAAAGAAAGCTTGGGGGATTCTTACAGGATATGACAACCTTGTGCCTACTGAAAGCAACCTGAAAATCTGGTCATTCTATAACAACATCCTTAACCCCCTTGGGAAAGATCATGTCACTATTGACAGGCACGCTATCAAGGTGTTACAAGGGGATATAAAGGCGGGTAATAAGTCTATTACTCCGAAACAATACAGGATAGCAGAGCACGTATACAAGGAAATGTCAACATACTTCGGGATGCTGCCTCATGAGCTTCAGGCGGCGTTATGGGTATCATATAAAGAAAAGGTGGGGAGATAAGAGAATATGGGAAAGTTTAAGTATTTTAGTAAGGTTCGCTGGCAGGTTGCTGACGTTCAATCAATCAGGGAAAGCTGGACTCTTACACAATGTAGGGACGCTATAGAAGATATAGAGCGGAACTTTGACGACAGAATGATAGAACTAGGATGGGAAGTATTAGACAACCTTTTACCAGCAGAATAATAAAAGAGAGAAGGGAAAAATACGGATATGGGAAACTTAGGCACAACGACAGGGGTTATTATGGAACTGGTAGAAATTGATACAGAGATGAAAACAACACGCGTTATGAAAGAGGATGAACCGTCAATTTACATGGTGGAAGTCACGGCACCGTCAAACGTGGATGACTGGATTAAGGACAAGCTTCATGCCTTGTGCGGTCAGTTAACGGATGAAGAAATGGCCTACTCAGTAGTTTACATAAGCGAAGAGTTAGAGCGCAGTAAAGAGGCTGGTATTCTGGATGCCAGCGAATATGAGGATGATTATGACTATGATGAAGAGTATGAGGATTAACTAACGCAAGCGCGGGCATGGTGGAATCGGTAGACACAAAAGACTTAAAATCTTTACAACTGCAGGTTCAATTCCTGCTGCCCGCACCATAACACAACAAGGGAAAAGGAAAATGCTATCATGGCACAACAACAACGCATAAGCAAAAACAACACCGCCGTTTATTTCTCTGGAAATGTCCAGTGTGTAGCCTTACACGCCACAGAGATCATTAGACATAACCCACAGACAAGGCACGTCCAGTTTGACACTGGCGGATATTTCACGGCAACCACAAAGACTCGCATGAATCAAGCCATGAATCAATGGGGAATTCCTTTGCACGTATCACAGGAATCTGGCGAGTGGTTTGTACATAACAGACAGACAAACGACAAAGTAAAGTTTATGGGAACTGTCTGCATTGTCAAGTATTGATAGAGAGAGAGAGCGGGAGTCATGCAACCTTTATATGACGATGGTAGGATAGGCTACGCCGTAGCTAAGGGGTGGATTCTGAAAAGAATAGACCCTGACGGGGTTGTTAGATATATCTTGACTAACGCGGGTGTTATGCAGTACAATGTTGAACTAAGGCACCGCGCCGAGTTTGAGGCGTATATGAAAGCAGGGGAGGCGCAGAAAAAACCATGATTAGTGTAGACCGGATTGAACTGGATGGCATGCCGTTTGTTTTAGAGTGGCACAAGGGCGCGGATGTTGTTATGATCTTTAACACTGCGGGGCTGCTGGTGGGGCTGCTAGATACGTCAACAAGTAAGCAAGCCTTGACTACAGAAACCCTGAATAAGGTTGTTAAAGACAGGGCGGCTAGACTGTTACGACAATTAAAACAAGCGGGGGTTAAGTTATGACTATGAAAGTTACGTATAAAGTGATGTGCTCTGGCGCTCATGTGATGAATTATGACACAGAGGAGGAGGCGCGGAGGGCAATAGCCTTATACACAAGAGAGGGTTATGTTAAAATAGCATCCATAGCCTTAGAGAGAGTAGTAACAGAAGAATTAAAGGTGTAAGTATTATGAAAGTCATAGAAGAATTCTGCCGGATTATGAAAGAGGACGCTTTGAAAACGGGCGTGATTCAACACAATTCACAGTATATTGTAAAACTGGATAAGGATGACTTGATTTCTCATATCTGTTTCTCTCATGCGCCAGATAAAAAATATTTAGCTTCCTGTAATCCAGCGGAGCGGGAGTTAATAACAAAATGGTATAACTTTAAACTGGAAACAATGGACAAATGGAAGGATTTATATAATGAATCTGTTAAATCTTACAATGACTATTGTGGAAAGCGGGCAGGGGAGGATGGGAAAATGCTTGACTTGGTGCTGCAGGGGTGCTCTATTTCTAATGTAGTGCCGTTTAATCCTGCGGCTAAAAAGAAAGCGCAACAAAAAGGGGTGGGAAGTACACTATGACACAGAGCACAACAGCCGATGTTGTCCTGCTCTCTCAGGATAAGGTGTATACTTTTAACCTGCTCCGGCAAAAGACGGACAAAGAGATTGGTAAAATCTACAAAGCCGTCTGCGACATAGTGCTGTACTATGAAAATACAGACTCGTTTGAACAAGGGCGGGCAGAAAAAGCAAAGCGCGTTAAAGCATATGACACAAGAGCGGAAATTGAGGAATATGTTCAACGCTTTAGGCCGCACTTGACCGCAGTTTACAGGAGATAAAACCTTGTTAAAACCTACGGTAAAGCGTGAACTAGTCTGTCTTTTGTGGAAGAAATACCACAGAGAGAAGAAGGACACCAGCCAAAGATTCGGACAGTGTTTTCTTAACACTCTCTTTCCAGAAATAGTGTTTCCCGAACTTTTCTATGAAGAAGATTCTGGTAAGGCGTGGCAGATGATTGAAAACTCTTTTATACTTTTACCTTGACACCCTTCTCTATTCTATGCTACACTACGCCTATATGATATAAACCTTTAACATTCGGGAGTCCTTCCTAAATGAAAATCCACAATGAACGCCGCGCTGTAACCACAGAGAACTTGACAGAAGAAAATGAAGCCCGTAACTTCACGATCAAGGCAGATGCAGCTATGTTTAAAATGCTGTCATCAACACTATACACGCACAAGATCAGGGCAGTAATCCGCGAATTGACGTGCAATGCTTGGGATGCACACCAAGCCGCAAAGAGACAAGATACCCCTATCAAAGTACACTTGCCGACACACATGGAGCCGTTTTTTGAAGTAAAGGATTTTGGAAAAGGGCTAAGCCAAGAAAGTGTCATGAAGCTGTTCTCTACTTATGGGGAGAGCACCAAGCAAGGCTCTAATAAGGAAATAGGCGGGTTTGGCATTGGCTCTAAGTCACCGTTTTGTTATGTAGACTCTTTCCTTGTGGAGTCACGCCACGGCGGGGTTAAATCCACCTACAACGCTTATATAGAAAAGACTGGCGCACCCTCTATTGTTTTTATGGGCAGTACGCCTATGGAGCCGGATGACCTTACTGGCATTACGGTAAAAATGACCGCTGAAAGCAAGGATTGCGCGGAGTTTGAAAGAGAGGCGGCACAAGTCCTGCGGTTTTTCGCCGCGCCTGTTGTTGATCTTAATTCCACAATTCTTACAGTACTGCCTGCTCCTCTTTATGAAAATGTCTTAGGGCGTGTGTATAAAGACTACAGCAACAAAGGGCTTTACGCTCTTATGGGTAATGTTCTGTACCCAATCCCCGCCTCTGCCATACCTTATACCGCACACAGTCAAATTCTCACCTCAAATAAATACATCGTTTATTTCAAAATAGGCGAGTTAGAGGTCGCTCCGTCACGGGAGCAGCTTTCTTTAACACCCGACACGATTAAAACTCTTAAGAAAAAAACAGAAGCTTTTATCGAATTTTTTTTTATAGAAAGGAATAAAGCTCTTTCTGTACACAGATATCCGTGGGAGTTTGTAGAGGCGTTGGGAAAAACTCTAGATATTTTCTCCGGAAGATCATGCTACTTTAAGAAAAACACCACACAAATTTTCCAAGAACACTCCGCTCTGACGGAAATAAAACACCGCCTCAACGCACTTACCGGACAATATATTCACGCACCGATTGTAAAAGAAATAGACCGGAATATGGGAACTAAAGACCCGTTGTTTCGGCGGTTGATACGTGCTCCGAAGTATCCGTACGCTGTGGAAACAGACAAAGTAAAGTGGCTGCAACCTCGCAGTAATTGCCTTGAAGTCACAACTACAGCGCGAGTAGTCAAACAGACAAACCCACTTCCTAAAATTCTTATCCTGCATGGGAGCAAAGAAAAGTTAGATTCTACTTCTGTAAAATATGAGTATTTCCTTAAAAAGAACGGACGGGAAGGAACTGCAGTTTTCTGTGTAAAACTTCCTTACGTTGACTCTCTGTATTTAAAAGCCTTCAAGCGCAGGATGCTGCACTTGCCCGCCGCATGCTATGCGTGGTTTAAAGACCTTCCTATGCCTACGCGAGAAGAGTTACTGGCGGCGGGGATGGAAGTGCCAGATGATGCTGACAAAGCTACCAGCCCTGTAAAAGAATCAGTAAAGGCTAAACATAAGGTTTATGAAGTCCGCGCCCGCATAAATAGAACTGTGGCCAGTTTATACACAGGAACACACAACACAGTAACATCTCCGTCAGATTTACCGGAGTATAAAAAACTAAAGGACGGGGAGGTTTTATATTATACACACTTTGAGGATTTTTACATACCTGCAGCAGGCGCAGAACAGACAGGATTCAGGCATTTAGTGGAGGAATGGCAAGGCAGAAAAGACCGTCCGATAATATACGGTCTTTCCAAAACTCATTGTAAAAAAGTTCAGGATGACCCTAAATGGAGGCCAGCCGAAGAGTTATTTAAAGAGTATTTTAAAACCATACTACAGGACAGGCTGTACTACACGCCAAGCTGGTTGAAGAATAAAGAAGGTTTTAGAAGTTATGGACAAACTGGCGGGCGATATTCTCAGCAAGTTACTTATAACTTTGTGACTAAAAACAAGGACTTCACAAGGTATATGGAAATTGTTGAAAGGCTGTCTAAAAAGAACTCACGGTACGTGGAGACAGACGCAGTGGAGGGTATTGTGGCCTGCGCCAAAGCCTTTGGAGTCACTATTCCACAATCTTCTATTGACAAGTTGGAAAAAAACGGGCAAGATGATGATAAGTTTTTAGCTGATTTCTTCGCTAAATACCCAATGTTTAAAGTGCCTGCTCAGGCTACTGCAGAAGGCAACCAACTCTACGAGGACTACATAACAACCATAACAATGCTGTCATCACAACAACAACGGAAAAGGAAATAACTACCATGAAAAAGCCACCAATTATCATTACTGAAAATACCATCACTGTTATGATCGGTACAAAAACGCACTCTATCCATAAGAACAACGTAAACTTTTTGGAAGTAAAGCGTGCCATCCGTGACGAAAAGTGGAGTGACTTGCCAGAAATCCTAGACCCTGTTATCAAAATGAAGAATTTTGTTAAAGGTAAGATCGCCTTTCAGGACGGACGGTTTTATTACAAAGACACGGAAGTACACAACACCCTTACTGGCAAAATGATGGAGATGATGAAGCAAGGCTTCCCTGTAGACCCAATGATAAAGTTTATGGAGAACATGCTGGAGAACCCGTCCAAGCGTGCCGTAGACGAACTGTTTGGTTTTATGCAAACCAACGCCCTGCCTATCACGGAGGACGGACACTTTATCGCCTACAAGAAAGTACGCGAGGACTATCTTGACGTACACTCCGGAACTTTAGATAACTCTGTTGGAAATGTTGTGGAGATGCCGCGCAACCTTGTCGATGATAACAAGGACAAAACGTGCTCAACAGGGCTGCACTTCTGCTCCATTGAGTACCTCAAATCCTTCTCTGGCGCACGGCTGGTTATCCTTAAGATTAACCCGAGGGATGTAGTGTCTATTCCGTCCGACTACCACAACACAAAAGGGCGGGCGTGCCGCTATGAAGTGATCGGGGAGCAGAACCTTGACGGTTCGGACTACAAGCCGTTCACTAAAAAGGCAGTGCTTAAGGCCAAGCGCGTGCAGCCGCGTGATAAAAAAGGCCGCGTTCAACGCCTGAAAAAGAAAGCTGCGAAGAAGAAATAGTGGTAAAGACTATATTTGTGGCGGTAGGGTGGCTGGCGGCAGTGTTAGGGCTGGCCATCCTGTAGGAAAGAGATAAGCTAAAGAAAAAAAAGGACTGACTTAAAATGGCATATGTAAAAAAACCGTACCTCCCTGACTACTTCGATACCTCAAGGCTGTCGAAGGAAGAGAAGGACTTAATCGAGGCGGAGAAGTCTTTGCAAAAAGCCCTTGCAAAAGGAAACATGACCGCGTATCACGCCCTGCAGGACGAGTGTAACAAGGGCTGGCGTAAGCTGGTAAACACGCAGAAGATGCGGGACGGACGCGGTGTCTCTGAACGATCTTATCAAATGGCTTTGACTAACCTGAAAAAGATTGGCGTGGTGACATAGCATGCAGATAGAAACGTGGCCTCTTGTACTTATCGAATGGGATGACGCACAAAGCGAGGGGGACGCGTGGCAATCTTTTGCAACGGAGGATATAAAGAAATCAGTTCTGATGCTGCAGAAGTGCATATCAGTAGGCTGGCTGCTAAAAGAGACTAAAGATATATTATGGCTGGCTCCTCACCTTGCTTTAAAGAATGAAGTTGATACGGACTATCAGAGGTTCGGTGCCATTCACATACCTAAATTCGCCATCACTAAACGGATTACTTTAATAGACCACGATGAAATAAAAAACCTACAAAATTCTCTTGACACTGCTAACAAAGTATCTTAAAATAAAAACTCAACAACAGAAAAAAAAAGAGGAAACACAACGATGAAAAACCACGTAAGACTCTCCCGCCTTGAGAAACTGAAATACATGATGCAGCACCATGATGAACTTTTTCCGAAAGTGGCCTTTACAATAGATTCTTGGAGGCAGGAAAGAAACAGTCACTTCTCCTGCTCTCTTACAAGAAGTCAAGAAAAAAAGGCGAAAAAGTGCGGGACTGCCGCCTGCGCACTAGGCTCCGCCGCTGCGTACACGCCCTTCCGCCGTATGGGTTTGAAACTTAATAAGAAGGCCGTTCCTTCCTTTAAAAGACAAACAGGCCTGAAGGCGGGCGCGGCACTCTTTGGAATTTCTGTGGAAGATGCTGAGTTTCTTTTTATGCCTAATTCCTATCCAGACATTATCTATGTATCCACGCGTGATGTTGTCCGCCACATAACCGTACTTATCAATCACTATAAACAAAATCCTGACTCTAGGGGTATGAAATCTTCTAGCGCAGCAGCCCTGCGTACGTGAGGAGTAAAAAGTAATGAAACGTATTAACAGCACCATATCACACCTGCTACCAGAACTTTCCCGAGAGCAGCAAGTGGATTTTGTTTGTATCGTTGCCGCTACTATTATAGCACTGCGAGAAGAGAACTTGCTAGACTTTGCACAGGCCATTTGTGAGAAGGCCGAGGACGCTGGCGTGGATGTAGATAAGATCATTCGGGTATATAGCTCTGTGACAAAAGGAAAAGAGACAGGGAAATGAGTGAAATAGACGCTATTGCAAACTCTGCCAACAGATTCCAAGGTGCGTTTAAGCGTGTCCTTTGTGTGTGTAGTGCAGGACTTCTTCGCTCCGCAACGGCAGCAGCAGTGTTTTCAGCAGAGCCGTACAACTACAACACACGCTCTTGTGGCGTAGAAAGCTATGCCCTTATTCCTTTAAGTGCCCCACTTCTAGCGTGGGCTGATGAAATAGTCTGTATGGGAGGGGAGGAGCACTCACGGTGGGTGGAGCGTCATTCTTATTACAAAGCTATGACGGAGAACAAGCCTACAATCATCGCTTTGAATATACCAGACAGATACGCATATAGGAATGTAGAATTAATTGAATTAATTAAAAAGAATTACTATGAAAAAACCACAGGAGTAAAATAGAGAATGGAAGTAGTACCTGAGTTTAGACCGTGGCCGAAACTCTCCCGATGGAGCCGAGACGTTATTATTACCGAAAAGATTGACGGGACTAATGCCTGTGTTATTATCCGGAAAGTCGATGAAACAACCACCGAGTTTGTAGGTTGCCAGTCTCGCTCTAAGCTAATTACGCCGGATGATGATAACTACGGCTTCGCTAAGTGGGCGTATAGTAATGGTAAATTCTTGGCGCACGTCTTGGGAGAAGGACACCACTACGGAGAATGGTGGGGTCAGGGTATACAACGGAACTATGGGATGAAGAAAAAGAAATTCTCTCTATTCAACTCTACACGCTGGAAGGATTTACTTAACATAAATTCTGTGGAGAAGATGGAAATATCTGACATAGGGCTTGACGTAGTTCCTGTTCTGTGGGAGGGTAGTATGGATGAGGCGCACTTACGTATGCAGATAGTCATGCAAGACTTAGAACAAAAAGGTTCTGTGGCTTCTGCAGGGTATATGAACCCAGAGGGTATTGTGTTGTTCCACTCTGCTGCTGGCACGCTGTTTAAAAAGACTTTTGAAAATGACGAGAAAGGCAAGGGCTAACAATGGTTTCTCTCTCTGCACTTCTTCCTGTCTACTCCGCAGTAACCTCCCGTATGGCTGGCGGCGGTCTTGGGGCAAAGTACTTGCCAAAGGCTGTACCTGAACTCTTGTTCTGCCTGCCCTTCGGGTATCTAGGCTTTGTACAGTACACAAACCACCCTTACGCAGCCGCCGTGGCGTGCTTCACCGCAGCGTTTGTGGCGCATAACACAGGGCATGGAACCGCTATGCACATGGGAGGCATGCCGGAAACAGCCTTGTCTGGCAGGAAACAAATGCTATCATCAATAGTAGACCCTATCTGCGCTGCCGCAAACCAACCGCTCGGCGGAGTATTCTACTGCTGGTTATTTATGGCAATCAAAGGCTTTCTTATCGGCCTGTCTACTGCAACTTTGTTAGGATTATCCTTGACATTACTGTGGCCTTTGAGCTATTATGTTGGTATGAAGTTAAGGAACGGATGGGGGCAAGTGGAGTACATCTCTGGTGCTTGTGCAGGCTTAGTTATCTTCTTATCTCTGCCTTAAGATATCTCCTTCTGTCGTTCAATGGTAGGACGGGGTGCTCATAACACTTTAATCTTTGTTCAATTCAAAGCGGAAGGACCACAAAACCATGAAAGAAAAAGATACCTGCCCGTCTTGTAAAGAGGGTTATATGTTACGGTTACACCACCCTGATGTGAAAGAGGGTGATTATTTCGAGTGTGATTTCTGTGGTGCAGTTTTTACAGTAAGAGGTGAACTATGTTCGACACCAGAATAAACTTCCAGCGCATAAAAGATACAGTGCAGGCAGCAGAGTTACTGCAGGAAGCAGGGCGTACTACGGACTGTTCTAAAATTCTTAATGACATGGCAAAAGAAATCACAAAGGAATTGAAGAAATGAACATAATATACGCCATAGCGTTTATCTGTACCTTATACGGCACAGCATATGCCGATCCCACCAACGGCGACACCACCCAGAGCAACGCCACGGCAACCGTACAGAGCTACGTTGACTGCACGCTGAATGGGTGTACGACCGATGCGGAGCCTGACATGATAACCACCGCCACCGAAACCACTTTTATTTATAACCAGTGAGGGAAATGAAATGAACGATGATAATAAATGCACTATATTCTGCACCGTAGTTATTTCAATAGCGGCAGTATTACTCATTCTAATGATGAGCCAATGTTCGATAAAAGGTTCCGCACAAAAGAACGACTGTGTTCTTAAATCCACGCAGCCGCTACAAATTGAAAAATGCTCATCAGCGGGGTAACTTACGCCAGATAGGAGAGAGAAGATGAAAGACAAAATAACCACCACCCTAAAACAAATCCGCGCCAATTCTCCATGCCAAGGCGGATGGAAGAAACTCTGCACCGACTTGGGAGGGTTGAAAGCGTATGGAGAAGATACGCCGCTATCGTTCAAGCAGATATATGACAGTAACGGTTATAACGACACGCTTTGGTGTTTACGGGCGACTGATAAGAAGTTTCATCCGTTATGGAGACATTTTGCCGTTGATTGCGCTGAACAGGTTAAACATCTGATTACCGACAAGCGAAGCCTCAACGCTCTGGAAGTGGCAAGGCGACACGCCGATGGAAAAGCAACCGATAAAGAATTGGCTGCTGCGAGGGCTGCTGCGAGGGCTGCTGCGAGGGCTGCTGCGTGGGCTGCGAGGAATGCTGCGAGGGCATACGCTTTTACTTCCTACATGGGAAGTCGAGAGTGCGACATGTTCATGGATATTCCCTCTCTCCAGAAGAACAGCGCAGGGGAAGCCGCCAAGTCAGCCGCGCCTCCGAAGGATGAAACGGGGATGCCGGGGGAGATATGGTGTGATGACCGTTGGTGGTACACAAAGCATCCTCACATGCACCCCGCCCCTTATATTTTAACGAAGTTTATCCGCGCCGATCTAGTAGAAAAGGACAAGAAATGAAAATAAAAGTGCCAGAGACCGAGCCTCGGACAGTTGAATATATTTACTGTAACGGCGCAGCCTTTGAGAGGATCATGAAATACTGGATTAATCTTGGGCGCAGAATTGAACGAGACAAACGCAAGAGGAAAAAGATAATGACAAATGACGTGAAGATGCCGGATGACCTAAAGAAACTTCTTATTGAATACACCGACCAAAAACGGGATGCGATTGAACGCTTTTTAGGTGCTGCCGAATTGTGCGGTTATAAATTCTACCGCGCCCCTCTCGCCCAAGACCCTGCGTGTTTGGTGGAAATTGCCGAAGCTGCTCGTGGGTTGGCTTATGGCACTGATTGGAACTTTGGTACACACGCAGAAATTTATAGACCTAGATTGCTAGAAGCCCTCCAACGCTGGCGGGAAATGAAGGGGGAGAAATAAGATGGATAGCGGGACGGTGTTGATGTTTGTTGTAATATTTTTTCTCGCGGGAGCATTAGGTGAGATTTATGTTGACTCACATAAAGACTGCGCCAAAACACACAACGTCTACCATTGCCACCTCGTAGCGGTGCCGGATGAAGAGGTAAAGAAATGACCACACAAAACGAGATTGATGCGGCGATAGAACGCATGAAAAAGCACAACGCACGGCGCAGAGGATGTGACCAGTACAAAATGTGCAGCCCGTCACAGCTTGGTCTTGATATTGAAACCCTCATCACCGCCGCCAAAGAAACCGTGGCTTTGCGGGAGAGGGTGAACTACCTCGAAAACAGAGATGAAGTGAAAGCCCTGTCGGATGCCGAGGACGCGAACAAGAGATTGATGGGAAGACTTATGGACGAGCAGCTTGAAAACACCCGCCTCAAGGCCGAGGCCAAAGACTACAAGGAATGGGTGGATAAAGAGTTTAGCGAAGCTAATATTATCATCGACCAGTTAAAGGCCGAGATTGCCGGACGCAAGGAGCTTGAAGATTTAGAATGGTACGGAAGGCCGCAACCGCCAACCGATTTGAAGGAGTAGAGGATGAATACAGAACTAGCGTTCCAATCAGAGGTGTGTGAAAAGGAGAGGACGCATGGCTAACACATGGTTCGTTGGAGACCTTCATCTAGGACACGAAGGAATGGTGCGATTCACAGATATGGAAGGAAAGAAGATACGTCCGTTTAAGACAGTGGAAGAACACGATGAAGCTCTTATCTACAACATTAACTCTAAAGTAAACCCTCAAGATAGGTTGTACTTCCTTGGTGACGTGGTTATTAATAGAAGGCATCTAGGCCAGATCGGTAGGATTAATGGTCGTAAGAAGCTTATTAAAGGAAACCACGACATCTTTAAGCTCAAAGACTACGCCCCGTACTTTAAGGATATAGTAGCGTACCGCATCTATCCTAAGCTTGGCGTTATTATGTCTCACATACCTATCCATCCTAATCAACTGGAATTTAGATTTAAGTGGAATGTCCACGGGCATCTGCACTCTAACTTTATAACTAAAGAGGCTATAGTAGCCACAGGTATTGGGGAAATGCTTGAGAGAGTACCTGACGAGCGTTATATAAACATTTGCCCAGAACACACAGCCTTTCTTCCTGTTAGTATGGACGACATTATAACGCGTATTGGATACGACAAACATCAAACACAAAGGGAGTAATTATGAAAAACTTATTTAACGCCGCCGCCTCTGTACAAACTTCTTCACAAGTTCTTTGCTTTGTCTGCAAGAAACCTGTTGACAAAGGACACACTTGTTCAGGAAGCAGGCTGCGTCCAACAGCCAGAATACCCCCTATTCATTTTATAAAACTGCGAAAGCAGGCTCTTGACAAACTCTAAAAGTTTTGGTATACTGTTTTAAATGCTGCATAAATGAACTTTGACTAACACGACTCCCCTAGCTGGTAACGGCGGGGGAGTTTTGCTTTTGCGGAGAATACCGGCATTAATCTCCGCATCTATAGTTTATCCAGTCGTATGATTTCTAGTTTATCCTACCAAATGTTTGACTTTACTTTAATTCCCTGTTATAATAAAATAACAAGGAGTTCATTATGAAAGCAACATTATTAGCAGCACTTACAGGGTTAATGCTGTCATCAGCACCTGCCCTACCAGAACCTTTACAAAACCTTCAGGAACCGCCTCCAGAGGCCTTAAAACCACATTCTGAGAGGGATATATACCTCGCCACCTGCCAGTCTGACTTAGGAGAGATACAAACCTTCCTAAAAGGAAGGAGAGCCTTGCTTCAATCCCGCTTTTATGATAAGAATATGGGGATGATAACGGAGATATACGCCACTACAGACGGTTCTTACGTCATGGAGATAGGCATTGTAGCGACAGGAAAGGCGTGCGTGATACATGAAGGATTTATGTACAGAGACCTCAGAGGCAAACCCACCTAAAAAGACTGTAGGTATAACTGCGGGGGCGTTTGATCTCTTGCACACAGGGCATCTGCTGATGCTTGCGGAGGTAAAGAGGTCATGTGATTACTTAATCGTGTGCCTTCAGACCAATCCTAAACTAGACCGCCCGCACAAGAACTCCCCAGTAGAGACTACTTACGAGAGGTACTGCAGGCTTGCAGCATGTAAGCATGTAGATGAAATTATTCCCTATGACACAGAGAAGGACTTGGAGGTTATTTTACATAACACAGAATATGACTTCAGGTTTCTCTCTGAGGAGTACCAGTACCAAGTCTTTACCGGAATTCATATCAAGCCTGAAAAGACTTTCTTCAACTCAAGAACTCACTCTTATTCATCCTCAGAATTGAGGGGACGGATTGTAGAGAAGATCAAAGATTAACTACGTAGTTCTTTATAATCCTCAGAGCTTCTGCAGGTAGCATATCATCCCTTAACACTCCTTGTGCCAAGTCTGATCTTCCTCCAGATTTACTGCACACAAGTTTAGCTAATACTCTTGCATCTAGTATTATAAATTCAGAGGGGTTATTCTCTATTTCCATAAGATACAACTCACTCTTTCTCTCTATATACCTATACATTAAACCAAAAAACGAAAGTTAATTCCTTAAGAGCTAGGTAGTATCTAAAAATCCTTAGTTTAAAGATACTTCTCTATAAGGAACCGTCAAAGAAAAAAACATGGTAGTATTAAGAACATCCCACAAATCGAGTTATCGAAACAACATTCCGGAATATTCTAGAATAGAATTCTTTATAACATATTTTTTACCTAAAAGCAAGAGTTATTTTAAAATAAAAACACATTGACAATTCCCAGACGTTTTGATACTGTTTAGGCATGCAGCAGGAACATCCCGACATAGAATGGAGACAGCAGTACCTTAATCCGTGTGAGGACTGCGGTTCATCGGACGCTGGCGTTATGTACTACTATCCTGATGACCACAAAGAAAAGGCGGGAAGGGCGCACCACTTCCACTGCTTCGCCTGTAACAAACACATCTGGTACGAGAACGGCTATAAAGGAAAGCACAGCAGCATGACGGACTCCACAGTAATTCAACTACCAGTTAATTCTTCCTCAATGGACTTAGAGGACACTTCCACAGATTCTTTCCTCACAGGGAACTTCGAGGACTTGCCCGAGCGCGGCCTGACTAAAGAGACGTGCAAGAAGTTCGACATACAACTGCGCAGGAACAAGGACGGGAACCCTACCGCGTATATCTTTAACTACTACGATGCCACCGGAGAAATCGTGGCGCAGAAGGCGCGGAAGTTCTCTGACAAAGAGAAGATGCACCAGAAGGGAAAGGTCAACAAGGCCGTCCTGTTCGGCCAGCAGGCCTTCCCTGCAGGCGGTAAGTACGTGACCATAACCGTAGGGGAGTTTGACGCTCCTGCATGCTTCCAGATGACGGGGAGCCGCTGGCCTTGCGTCTCTATTAAGAACGGAGATCAGTCTGCCCTCAAGGAACTGCAGAAGGAACAAGTGTGGAAGTGGCTTGAGAGCTTCGACAACATCGTTCTTTGCTTTGATGCTGACGAGTCCGGACAGAGAGCAATTGCAGACATTATCAAAAAGCGCATAATCAACTTCTCCAAGCTGAAGATTATGAAAATGCGCCACAAGGATGCTAATGAGTACCTCCTGAAGAACGATGCAGAGAACTTCATCAAGGACTGGTGGGATGCCTCTAAGTACATCCCCAAGAACATCCTGAAGGCCTCCGAGTACAAAGAGCTGGCTCTGGCACCACGGGCGTACAAAGCCATTCCTTACCCGTGGGAAGGCCTTAATGAGATGTACCACGGGATACGGACTTCCGAGCTTGTTACAATAACTGCCGGAACAGGTTCTGGGAAATCCACTATTGTAAAAACCTTGGCCTACCACATTCTTAAGAACACGCCGGAAGATACCAACATTGGCATGCTTATGCTTGAGGAGCCCGTAAGAGAGACGCTGCGCGGACTTATGACGGTATCCATGAATAAGAATATGTGCTTGGCAGAAGTTCCGGACTCTGGCGTTACGATCAGTTCCGAGGAGGAAACCAAGGCATGGCTGGACGTGTTCAAAGCTGACCGTGTGTATGTATACGGGGAGTTTGGTAGCAACTTCATTGACAACATCGTAACGGATGTTACATACATGGCACAGGCGCTACAGTGCCGCTACATCTTCCTAGACCACGTATCTATTATCGTGGCAGGACAGGACAACGGAGATGAAAGGAAGGCCTTGGATGAAGTCACAGTTAAGCTCAGGGAACTATGCCATTCTCTTGACATCTGCATCTTTATGGTATGCCACACCAAGCGGGTTGCGGGTACTTCGCACGAAGAAGGGGGGCAAACGAGCCTATCTGACCTCCGAGGGACTGCAGGAATTGGACAGATGTCAGACGCGGTTATCGGCTTGGAGAGAGACCAACAAGCAGATAACTTATTCGTAAGGAACACTACTGTTATGCGCGTGCTTAAGAACCGCAAGTTCGGCATGACAGGACCTGCAGCCTACCTTAACTACGACCACCAGCGAGGGACAGTTAAGGAAATTGATAAAGAGACGCTGGACGCTGAACTGGCAAAGGACGGTGACGGAGAGGACAAGCAGCAGAAGCCTGTCTTTGACAACACGGTTTATGGAGAGTTAAAGTTTACATAACATGCAACTCAACGATGTCGTATACCACATGTACTTAGAGTTTTTTGGAAGAGTATCTAATATTTATCTTGACGGCTCTCCTGAAAGTGTGTACTATGGTGTTCATGGATTGAATGGAAGGTACTTAGGAAGCTTCCCTGCAATTTCTTTTATACAATCTTCCAGATGTTAACTATGAAAGGAACTTATACAATGGGATTTTTTAATACAGATCAAACTAATTCTTTATCTAATTTCGAGAAGCAGATTGAAAGCTTTAGAACAGAGAACAAGGTTTTGAAAGAGAGACTGGCATCTTCCGTCCCTCTGTCCAGCAACCATGAAGATAACCTTAAAAATCTTAAGGAAATGCTTCTGGTAGTAGCTACTCTCAAACAGATAGAGGACAAAGAACTTGAGCTTATTACAACGGAGTCGGAGAAGTTCAAGGGCGGTATTATGATTGGCGTGCAGGACAGCAAGACTAAAAAGAAGGTTCTGGACATCTTGGCGGCAGGTACAGATAAAAAAGGCAAGTCTCGCTACGGCTATGGTTACTACGACTACACTGTTCAGTCTGCCGTGCTTTCTTTTGCAACAGGTGCTGAAGTCCGCATCCCGAAATTTCTTCTGGAAGAGGTCGGGTATGTAATCACAGATCATATTGATACGTGGTCAAAGTTACAGGACGCTGCTAAGGAAAAAACACTGGACGCAGCACTTGCTAAATTAGGAGCGTAGTACAGAAATGGAACTTACAATCCTAATCGGGTGGAAGCTAGGGCTCGGTTTTACTGTAGGGGCTTTTTCCGCAACAGTTCTTATTATAGCCTTTATCGCAGCCCTGCGTATGCTGTTTGACGAGTAAGTAAAAAAGAGGAGAAATTCTACGTGAATAAGGACGAGTACTTTAAGTACCATGCAGACTGTTGTGCCAAAATGATGGAAATTACGCGGGCTAAGAACGCGGACTACACCGGAATAGGCACTGACCCATTTGCTAACTTTACTCGCGTAGAACTTATGGGGGCGTGCTCTACTGAGCAAGGGTTTGTAACAAGGATGCTGGATAAAGTATCTAGAGTTATTTCCTTTGTTCAGAAGGGCGTCCTTGAGGTAAAGGATGAATCCGTAGAGGACACCTTGCTAGATTTGGCTAATTACTGTGTTCTTTTCTCTGGATACATCAAGCATAAAAAAGGTAAACAGTGATATGGAATTGATAGTAGACGGACCTGCCGATCTTATTGCCATGTATCATTCAGTGGCTGCTAAAAAAGACGCTAAATTCTTGGGAGAGTTTGATTGGGCGGATACCGGAGTTCACATGCCCGTGTTCTACCAGAAAGAAAAACACCCTCGCGGCTCTCACTATTTTGGCCTGTACCACACTTCATGGATGCCAGATAAATACATCTTTAAAGATAAGGATGATGAAGGGCATTGGATGATATGCGATGCAGGAAAGATAGAGGATAAAGAGTGGCACGGTTTTGTATTCCCTGAAGGAATCTTTTACTCCCGCAGCCGACACGACTTCCGCACGCGTAACGGGCATTCTATTGACGGCGGGGCGTGCTACGCAAAAGCAAGCTTTCCTCCCGAGACAGAGACGCCGCAGCCGTACGTAACCTTTCGCATCCTCAATGGAGAAGTAAATGCAAGAGAACTTTCTCTTACCAGCCAATAGACAGCGCAGGTCTTTTACTGTTATCGCGGGATATGACTCTCTTTTTTTAGACAATCTTGTTGTAGAAAAGGTCATAGAAGAAGGAAGCACTAAACGCTCTTGGCCTACAGGCTACACAACAAATACAGCAATCGCTGACTTGTCTAAGCTGCTGAAAGAAGATTACGAAGCAGGAAGACCTATCTTCATGGCCTTCAACGTGCGGAACTGGGCAAAAAACGCTCTTAACAAATCCTCTTTCGTCCTTCCGTCTAACTACACTTTTGACATAATCCTCTACGCATCAAAAGAAAGTACAGATTATATCGAATATTTGAGAGAAAACTCTGGCTTTGACTCCTTCACTGTGATAGACTTACCGACTATAGAGGAATAAAACAACATGACGGCTCTGCCGGATTACGTTAAATGGTCTACTTCTGTTGTGGATGTAGAGACAGATGATATTAAGTATACAAAAATATACTGTGCTGTAGTAAGAGATACTGTAACTCTACACACTATGAAGTTTGTCAACCGCACAGAAGCAGTCAGGGCTGGCGTAGAGTGGAATCCAGAGTGGAAGTACTTAACCACATTCCCCGCGTGGGCTAAAGAGAACATAAAAGTATACGTTGCCCACAACGGAATTACGTTTGACTTCCAAGCTATCTCTGACATTCTAGGATTTACCGTAACCCCCGAGCAACAGGTGGACACGCTAGTAATCTCGCGCCTGTTCCGCCCGCAGCGGGAGAATGGACACTCTCTGGAGGCATGGGGAGTCAGGTGCAAGGTAGAGAAGTCTAAGTTCTCCGACTTTTCCAAGTTCTCTTTGGAAATGCTGTCATACTGCGAACAGGACACTCTGGTTAATGTACACACACTTAACTGGCTAGAGAAGGAAAAGGAAGCATGGGGGTTCTCCTCTACCTCAATTAGATTAGAGCACAAAGTCCAAGAGATTATACACAGGCAGGAGAAACATGGCTTCTACCTTGACCGCACAAGAGCCACAAAGCTGCTGGCAAATACTGCCAAGAGGCTTAAAGAGGTTGAGTTGGAGATGTACAAAGTGTTTGTACCACAGCCTACCCTTGACAGGGTAATGAAGCAGAAGTATAAAAAGGATAAGTCTATTTCCCCTGTAGGGATGAAGCCAGCTTTTACCGCCCTCAAAGCAGCAGGAATGCAGCCATCGGAATACCTTCTAGGACAGGACGTAGCGTACCTGACGCTGGAGGACTTTAACCTTGGCTCTACTAAGCAAGTTGCTGAAAGGTTGATAGAGATTGGCTGGCAACCTACGAATATGACACCTACAGGACTTCCTAAGATTGATGAAGACTCTCTTGCGCCTTTTGCTGCAGAGTTCCCACAAGTAGGACTTCTGTCTGAGTACCTTATGGTACGGAGCCGTAACAGCCTAGCAACGCAATGGCTGGACGCAGTGGATGATAAAGGTTACGTACATGGCCGTGTTTATACAATGGGAGCCATAACAGGACGCTTCACCCATCAAGACCCAAATATGGCAAATGTCCCTGCTGTAGGAGCCCCCTATGGAGAAGAGTGCAGGGGCTGTTGGACAGTCAAGGATAAAGAGAACTATCGACTGGTGGGCTGTGACGCCTCCTCTCTTGAGCTGCGTATGCTGTGCCACTATATGGAGGACGAGGACTACACACAAGCAGCGGTTGCCGGAGACATCCACGCCCTTAACATGGTGGCTTTCGGTTTCTGTAAAGACCCTGTTGAGTATGCTAAAGCAGACCCGAAGGGTTTCAAGGAATACCGGAACCTTTCCAAGCGCCTTCTGTACGCAATCCTGTACGGTGCTGGAGACAGGAAAGTGGGCTCTATTGTAGGAAAGAGTACAAAACAAGGGAAAGAATTAAAAGAAAACCTCTTTACAGGCATCCCGAAATTTGGTAAGCTGGTCCGGACTATGGTAGAACAGTCTCACAACGGATATGTCTGGGGGATTGACGGGCGGAGGATTTGGACGCGCAGCGAGCACGGGGCTCTTAACACCTTGCTGCAGGGTGGTGGCGCTGTTGTGTGTAAACTGTGGATGTGCTATATACATAAACGGGCTAAGGCCGCAGGGCTTGATTTCCAGCAGTGCGTACAAGTCCACGATGAATACCAATTTGAAGTACTAAAAGATCACACCGAAGCTTTCGGACTTGTAACTAAAGCGGCGATGAAGGATGTGGAGAAGTTTTTAAAGATGAAATGCCCGCTGGACTCCGAGTTTAAAATTGGATTAACTTGGGCAGAATGTCACTAAAATTACTCTTGACAAAGACTAGAAATACTGTAAACTGATACCTGTATATAAATGAAAGGAAACTAATACAATGGCGTTTGAGAAGAAAAAACCAATGGAAACTATCTACCTGACGGGGGAAGCTTACTTCTGTTCAGTGCATTTCCCTAATACTAAATTCGATAAAAAGTTTGTAATGCAACTGGCGCTTGAAGGCGCTGAACTGGAGAAGGCTAAGAAGAATAACATGGTGCTTAAAGCCCCATCCAAGCACGTACCTAAACCGCACGTTGAGATTAAGCGTAATGTCAAAGGTCCGCAGACTAAAGACCCAGTTGTTATTGACGCCACTAACACACCCATTCCTAAAGAGATTGCGGTTGGTAATGGAAGCCTTGTTAAAGTAAAAGTAGGGCTGTACGATAACACTAAGGGTAAGAACGGCGCATACATGGACACGGTTAAAGTAACTAAGTTAGTTGCCTTTGTGCCGCAGCGTGACCAAGAGGAAGCTGAGTTTATGGCAGTTGCTCCGGATGCTACGGGATGTATTATTGAAGGCCTTAAAAAGCCTACTGATATGGATGACGAGATTCCGTTCTAAAAAAGAGCTGGTGTACTGCCGACAAGAGCTTTGGTAAGCTTGTCAGTCTCATAAGCTGAAGGTGACTGTGTTCGATTCCAGCGTTGGCAACCAAAATCTATAGCAGTGAACGTGGTTAAGCACAGGCCTCATACGCTTGTAAAGAGGGTTCGACTCCCTCCACTGCTTCCGCCCTCGTAGCCTTAACGGTAGAGGCCTTGTTTTGTAAACAAGATTGTGTAGGTTCAAATCCTGCCGAGGGCTCCACACTACTGGCGATGGGAGCGGTTGGTATCGCGTCTTGTCTGTAAAACAACGCAAACTAGGTTCGATTCCTAGATCGCCAACCAGATACCTGTAGTACGCGAAGTTGGCATATTGGCTGTGTCCCAGTTTTCCAAACTGGCTAGAAGAGTTCGATTCTCTTACTTCGCACCACTTTTGGGGCGGTTTGGTACGATGACACTAAGCGTTCTGTGCGGCTAAATGCTTGCCAGTTCTATCTCCGCAGTGGAGACAACGCCCCACCAGATCATAGATAAAACCGCTTGACATCTTTTCAGAAGAGTGTATTATTAACCAATGGCACAGAAGGATAAAGTGGAGAGAAATAGAGAATACGTTCTTGCCCACTTAAGGAACAACCCTTGTACTGATTGTGGAGAGAAAGACATTCAAACGCTGGAGTTTGATCACATCAAAGAGAAGAGATACAAAATAACAGACTTGGTGAGGAAAGCCTACAGCCTGTGTGTTCTTATAGAAGAAATGAGCCGATGCGAAGTTGTCTGTGCAAATTGTCACAGAAAACGTACGTATAAAAGACAAGGAAATGTTTACAAATGTCGATAAAAACTATTGATACCTTACTGGAAGATATAGATGCAATCTTTACCAATCCAACTCATAAAGTCTCTGAAGATAATCTTAAGAAGTTTACTGACACACTTGCGGGAGTGGTTAAAACCGCAATAGAGAAGTCTGGGAGGCGAGAGGAGACGGTAATCCGCATGTCTAACCTCGGAACTCCTGACAGGAAACTGTACCTTGATACAAAGAACCCTTCCACTTCAGAGGGCAACTCTGCTGCTCTAGAGCAAAGGTTCCTTTACGGCCATGTCATAGAAGCCCTTTTGATCTTCCTCATAAGGGAGGCAGGCCACGTAGTAGAGAATGAGCAGTTAGATGTAGAGGTAGACGGAGTTCCCGGCCATCTGGATATGACGGTAGACGGTGTGGTTGTAGACGCTAAGTCCACCAGTCCGTACCAGTTCTTTAAATTCCAATCCCCTTCCAAGCTTAAGCAGAATGACACTTTCGGGTACGTCACTCAGATAGCCGGATACCACGAGGCTATGAAAAGAAAGACGGGGATTGATGTCAACAGGGCTGCAATCTTAGTGCAGAATAAATCGGACGCTGACAAAAGATTGCTGGTGTTTGATGAAATGGAGTTCCCTAACATTCCAGACCGTATCAAGCACGTTAGGAAGATGCTGGCAGAGCCTACCTTGCCTCCTATTTGCCACGCACCAGAGCTTGACTCTAAGTCAGGCAACACTGAACTGGCCTCTGGCTGCAAATTCTGTAGGCATAAATTCGGGTGTTTCCCCACCCTGCGAGTGTTTGATTACGCAAACGGGGAGAAATACTTCACCAGTCTTGTGACTGTTCCTAGAGTACCGGAGATTGTAATTGACAAGAAAACGCAACAACCTACCACGCAAAGCAGCAAAGACCTTGGGCCAAAAGACTTCGAGGACTAAAACCAGATCGGGGTTTGAGGATGTCATTATCAGGCAATTGGAGTCTCAGCGGGTTCCATTTGAATACGAGCCGAAAAAGCTGGTATATACGCTTCACAAATTTTACATACCTGATATCGAATTACCTAATAAAATTCTGCTAGAGTGCAAAGGGGAATTTAATAAAGAAGACAGGGATAAGATGCTGGCAGTGCGGGCTATGAATCCTAAGCTGGACATCCGTATGGTGTTCCAAACTGATAACTACCTTAATAAACTTTCTAAGACTGCCAAGAAGAAAAGACTTGACATTCGAGCCAAACGTGGTAAGGTTACTAAAGATGAGATTACAAAACTTAACAACAACCGTACTAAATATTCAGATTGGTGTATAAAGAATGAATTCCAATACTCCATCGGAGCAATCCCTCAGTGCTGGATTGACGAGTGACTGGCCTCTTATTCTGCCTCCTGAGTACGCCCTGCGCGTCTATACAAGTGCGCCAACTAAGGCAGGGTCTGAATCTACATACATTGGATATGTAAAGGTGATTATAAATGGTAAATAAAACAATACTTATAACAGGAGGCTGCGGCTTCGTAGGTCATCACTTTGTCGAACACTTTATTAAAACTCTTCCTGAAGCTCGTATTATTGTTATGGATAAGCTTAACTATTCTGGCTCTCTTGACAGACTCAGGGATATCGAGTGCTACCCCCGAGGGAACGTACAAGTCCTCACATCAGACTTCTCACTACCTATTTCCGAGAATGTTCAAAAAGAACTGAAGGACGTAACCCACATCATTCACATGGGGGCAGAGAGCCACGTAGACAACTCTATAACCAACCCAGAGCCTTTTGTAGTGTCTAATGTGCTTGGGACTATGCACATGCTTAATCTGGCACGGAAGCTTGAGAGGCTGGAGACATTCTATTACTTTTCTACTGATGAGGTGTATGGACCTGCAGATTTGCATGATGAAGTGGGATATGGGGAGTTCTCTCCTGATTTTCCCGCAAATCCCTATGCAGCCTCAAAAGCTGGGGGAGATATGCTTGTAAAAGCTTTCTGTAACACATATGGAATTAAGTGTATTACAACCCGCACAATGAATATTGTGGGAGAGCGGCAACATCCTGAAAAGTTCCTTCCCTTGTGCATAAATAAACTCCTTAAAGGAGAAACGATTTTTATACATGGAACTCCTGATAAGTTGACTGCAGGAAGACGCACTTACATACATGCTAGAAATGTTGCTAACGCCTATTCATTTTTAATGTCAAAAGATATCTTTTCTGACACTCCACCAGATTTTTATAAAAATTATAGGGTATACAACATCGTAGGGGAAAAAGAAGTATCTAATCTTGAGTTGGCTTCAATGATTTCCGAAATCTTACAGGAGCCGTTACACTATGAAATTGTAGATTTCCACAGTTCTAGGCCGGGACATGATATTAAATATAAAATGTCAGGAAAGAAACTTGCTTCTCTAGGGTGGACGCCTCCTGTCGATTTGTATAACAGTGTAAGAAAGACTGTTCTTTGGTATTTAGAGAATAAAAAATGGTTACAAAAGAGTTAGAAGTTTTTATACAGAAGCATTATATATATTTTCCTTACTCAGGAAATATATATAAATATAGAGTAGGTTATGTAGGCTCTGTACGAAAAGACGGGTATACAAATATAAGGATAAAAGGAAAGAATTTTCTAAGACATAGATTATGTTGGTTTTTATATCATGGTAAATGGCCGAAAGGTCAAATAGATCACATAAATACAGATAAAAAAGACGATAGAATTAGTAATTTAAGAGAAGCGACTCAAAAAGAAAATACAAGGAATATGTCGATACATAAAGATAATTCAACAGGTTACAAAGGAGTATCTATTTGTAATAGAACTGGAAAGTTCAGGGCTAGAATTAATGTCAATAGGAAAGAGGTCCACTTGGGAAGGTTTGATACTGCAGAGGAGGCGTATGCGAGTTACAAAACCGCTGCTAAACTATATTTTAAAGAATTTGCGAGGTACATGTGATGCTCCTAGACGACTCAGGCGAAATCGCCAATAAATTAAAAGTAAAGACTGCGTACGACACAGCAGGGCAGATGCAGAAGGCAGCTATTATGCAAATGATGATAGAGCTTCTCCCTCTCCAGACCACTCTGGATGGCAAGATAAAACCACCACCTAACATAGCGCCTAAGCAATGTCTGCTTCTGGCAGAGAAATGTATTGACGCATGGCTGCGCTTGTGCTATAAAACAGACGGGAAGGCAGTGCTTACACTTCCTCAGAATATAGGCAATAAGGAGACGGATGTCACCGCCCAAGAAACCAACAGTACACAGAACGCGATACAAGACTGAACTTGCCCGTAGGGGGCTCTTTATCCGTCTGCCTTTGAACGGTGTTCCTGACGATAATATTATTCTCTACCGAGCTATTCTAGATCGTTTTTTACTTGACTGTTTTTCAAAAGATGCTACAATAGCCAAAGAGTGTAAATGCTGGTTCTCTTTAGAGAATGAGATATTTATAGAAACCTGTGACTACGCAGACCTAGAGTTAGACTTTGTAGTAGAGCACGTAAAGAAAGCATACAAGCTTATTAAAAAGGAACAAGACAGCCGATGACTCCAGATTACGTAAGATCATATCCCGACAGCAAGATACTGGCTAATAAACTTCAATCCTACTGGCACAACCAAGGCTATCCCCGCACCCGCGTATGGGTAGAGGAAGAGGTCTCTTTAGTCAGTGATGTGAAGTCTTACAGCATCCGGTCAAATATCCAGTTCAACTGCAACACTATTATGAAGGATTTGTTTAGCAATGGGCGAGTTTAAAAAGGTTGACACCTTGCAGAAGGAAAGAGTATTTATGATTGATACTGTGTTTGACAGGCTGTCTGCAGAGATATTCCTTAACAATAAAGCCAAAGGGTTTTGGGACGATGCTGTAGTATTAGGAACTCCTACTGGAGAGGACTTTGTCCCCACTCTACGTAACACAGGAGAGCTTATCGCCCTCATGCACTCAGAGCTTTCTGAGGCTCTAGAGGCGCACAGGAAGGATACGATGGACGATCACCTTCCACAGTACAAAGGAGTGTATGTAGAGTTAGCAGACACTCTTATACGTATCTTAGACTACTGTGGAGCCCATGATGTGCCTATTGGACAAATCATTCGTGAAAAGATTGAGTACAACAAAAAGAGACCTTATAAACACGGAAAGAAGTTTTAATGCAAGACAACCCGTTTGCTGAGAAACTCTACACCTTTCTTGTAAATACTCCTGATTGGGTTGATGCAGGAAACACAGAGTATCTTGGCTTAGGGACCTACACTATTAGTTTTGATATTGATATTAATAACATGAATAATGGTGTAAAAATGTGCGAAAAGAAGTACGAGTATCTTCTGGCAGATTTGTTTGATAAAGAGTTTAACAAAAGACGCTCTAGTGAGGAGTCACAGTAATGCAGTACTTACATGAAAAACTTCCTGTAAAGATGTGGACAGATTTTGTTCCTGTTGAAGAAGAAGCTAAACAACAGTTACGGAACATTGCCAACATGCCTTTTATCTACAAGCACGTAGCAGTAATGCCTGATGTTCATTTAGGAAAAGGAGCTACTGTAGGCTCTGTTATTGCCACTAAAGGCGCGGTCATCCCCGCTGCTGTGGGAGTAGATATAGGCTGCGGTATGATGGCAGTTCGGACTAATCTGACCAGCAAAGACCTGCCAGAAAACCTGCATTTAATCCGGTGCGAGATAGAGAACAAAGTCCCTCACGGTAGAACTAACAACGGCGGTCCCGGAGACAGAGGCGCTTGGGCAAACATACCTGCAATTGCGCAGGATGTCTGGGCGACTCGATTTGTCGAGCGTTACGGAAAGATTCTAGAGAAGCACCCTAAAGTTAAAGCGCACAACACCGCTAATCATCTAGGTACTTTAGGCGGAGGAAATCACTTCGTAGAGATGTGCTTAGACACAGAAGACTCTGTATGGATAATGCTTCACTCCGGCTCACGCGGCTTGGGTAATAAAATAGGCCAATACTTTATTGAAAAGGCCAAAGAGGAGATGCAGCGGTGGTTTATCCACTTACCTGATACTGACCTGTCGTACCTTCCTGAAGGCTCTGTGCTCTTTAACGATTATTTAGAGGCGGTAGAGCTGGCACAGGACTTCGCCGCGCTTAATCGGGCCTGTATGATGGAGGCTACTTTAGCATCTGTCCGTAAGTTCATACCTCACTTAGAGGTCACAGAGGAGGCCGTCAACTGCCACCACAACTACATAGCGCGAGAGAATCACTTTGGGTCTAACGTCATAGTAACGCGCAAGGGTGCAGTCAGGGCTAGGACTACCGATCTTGGAATAATTCCGGGCAGTATGGGAGCGAAGTCTTTTATCGTCAGAGGATTAGGAAATACAGAGTCTTTCTGTTCCTGTTCTCATGGAGCAGGGCGCGTAATGAGCAGGACGCAGGCTAGGAAAGCGCTCACGTTAGAGCAGCATATACAGGATACGCAAGGTGTGGAGTGCCGGAAGGATGAAGATGTTCTGGATGAGAGCCCTCGTGCGTATAAAAACATAGATGATGTTATGCGCTCACAGGCTGATCTGGTTGAAGTAGTTGCTACACTAAAGCAGATACTTTGTGTAAAGGGTTAATAAAAAGATTTCGGAAAGTGGGGAAGTCTGGAGTTCCCGTCTGTTTTGGAAACAGAAGATCGGAGGTTCAAATCCTCCCTTTCCGACCAACAATACAACTGTAGTTTAAGGTATAGAACACCACGTATACAGGCCACAGGCTGACAGGAGTCGGAAGTGATTGGAGCAGTACCAATCCAGTTGTACACAAATAGGAGACAAGCCTCTTGCTAGGGAGCTACGAGCAGTAGCAGCTACATCCTTTAGTCACTAATGGCTCACCCTGTCTTCATCCGAGAACCCTGCGGAGTTCGCTTGAGGACGCTCTTGAAGTGGGACTTATTTAGTTAACAAAAAAAAAGGAAAAGGAAAAGATGAAACAAGGTAAAAGCTGGGGACACACGACACAAGTATTAAAGACGCCCTTCTGTGAGATGCACGCGATAGAGATCAACCCTTGGTCGCGCTGCTCTAAACACAAGCATCAGTACAAGTCTAACCTTTTCTATGTGACCCAAGGAGAGCTCCTTATTAAAGTTTATAGGGATAACCTTGTAGACGAGACCCTTCTACAGGCTGGCGAGTGGACTGTCGTACACCCTAATGAGTTCCATGAATTCCAAACCCGTTCCGAGACTTGTGTAGCCTTAGAGGTGTACTACCCAGAAGGTATAGCGGACGACATTGTTCGCTTAGACCAAGGAGGAAAGGTAAAAGCTCCTGTATTAGAAACTAAAAACTTTGGAGGCTATGTTAATCTTAAAATAGGTGAGTATCAAGAGGAATGAGGCTGTGTTATAAAGCGAGGTAGGTCTTTATCCCGCTCGAATGCCTGTACCCAGTCCTTGCAAAGACCTGATCTTACAATGTCCTCTGACTTAAAGGTTATCACAGGTATATTCATCCCTTGCTCGTAGATCATTCTTTTCATCATATCCAGACCGCTCTCTGAACTCCCATATAAATGTAAGTCAGATTGTGTCGTATCCCCCATTACAAGAGTTTTGGAGTACATCCCAACACGGGTCAGGAACATCTTCATCTCATGTACCGTGCTGTTCTGCGCCTCGTCTAGAATGATAAAACAATCGTCAAAAGAACTGCCTCTCATTACTTCAAAAGGTATCGACTGTATCTTGCCATTCTTAAGGAACATATCCAGTTCACCTTGGGAGAAGTGCTTCTTAATGACATTCATAAACGGCATTGTCCACACCCCCATCTTCTCTTCGATAGTTCCGGGGAGGTATCCTACAGACTTCCCACAGGGGACAACAGGGCGGGTGAATATGATTTGTTTGAAGGTGCCTCCTTTAAGGAGTTCTGCCGCAAGGGAGGCTACGATAAACGTCTTGCCTACGCCAGCAGGCCCTTCCGCCACAATCATGTCATTGGTCAGGATAGATGTGATGAGTTTTTCTTGTTTAGTATTGAGGGCTTCTAAGGTAGGGGTTTTAGCTACTTTTTTCTTTGACACTTCGTTTTAAGTTCCTTTGCACACTGCTTGTATATTTCACGATTAGCTGCTACGTTCAGCCCCTGCGTCCTTGCCGCCCAATCTAGGCGGGTTATGAAGTACTGTTGAATGTCTATTGTATGGAGCGCGTACAGGAGCGCCACTGAGAGGAGAATAAGGACTAAGAGTGATGCTTTGCTGGCCTTTGTCATTGTGTCCTTTATCGTGGCATGCCCTGAAGGAATCGAACCCTCTCTAAGAGATTTGGAGTTTCTTGTGCTACCGTTACACCAAGGGAATCTAATTTTGGAGGCAGGAGAGGGATTTGAACTCTCGGTTCCCGTCTTAGGGGAACTCTAGTTTTCAAGACTAGCGCAATAAGCCATACTCTGCCACCCTGCCTTATATTATTCTAAAAAGTCTATATTAATAAGTATAACCTTGAAACTGTCGTTTGTCAAGGTTTTGCCAATATCCACCCGAAAGGACTTTATTATGTTATTCCCAGACTCTTCTGTAATAAGTGCCTTGGCTACAGTCCAGTACATATCCATCATAAGCTCATACTCAGAGGAGTAGGAGGAGGCCTTAATCTCCCGCTTAGGGAGGGCTACATCAAGGATGTTACAGTCCAGCGTGTCCGGGTATATTCCCAGACGTTCTAGGACTATGGCTTTGTGTCTGCCCTTAGCATCGTCCTTGTCTATGCGGAATGAGTTCTTACCCTCTTCCGTAATGCTTACTACGGTCTTATAGTTCGTTTTATATGTGTTCATGATTAGGGTACTTTAGGGCAATTCTTGCCTTTAGTCAAGCACAAAAATGTTTCATTGTGGCCGAGGACTTGGCGTAGGAGGTCTGTAGAGCAACCCTGCTCGTCTTGTTTGTTGAGTGTTATGTACTTATAAGCTAGGTTACTTGTCAGCGTCAAGCTTGCGCAGCTTATCAAGAATAGCGGCACGATCAAGGCCAGCAGTTTTGGAGTCAATTTCATTACGGATTTCCCCTTGTTTAATGTCCTGCTCTAAGTTCTTTTTCTCAACCCTGTCCGCCCCCGCCTTGTAAGCGAAAAGAAACGGGAGGAGCTTTGCAACCCCTCCCAGAATCAGTTGTAGGATAGACCCTATCACGGGGTTTTCGTTACGTCAATGCCGATAGTTTTAACTGCATTGGCGATCTTTTCAGCGATAGCGTCATCTGCGGTAGTCTTGGTCAGCTTTGCCAGTCCCAGTTCCAGACGAACTGCGAGACCAATAAGCGCCAGAATCTCCACTAAATGTGCTTGAATGAATTCAATCATGTGTTAAACAACTCCTTTTCTTTCTGTCTCCGGTTTACCAATCCGGTTAGTTTTTCACCCTTCTGATGCACAAACCCGTGTTCTGGGTCGAATGCTTCTTTCTGGAATGTGGTGAAGTCTCCTGCATTAAGCGCGGCCAATGCCCTAGATTTCCTGAATGCTGTTGGCCCTATGTTATACACCAAACTGGTGACAGCATTTAGTTGGTTGTCGGTCAGTGGTACTTTTACCATAGTCTTAACCGTGTCTTGGTACTCAGTAAGGTGGTCTTCAAGCATCTTATCTGCCTGTTCTTTTGTTACCTTGTCACCTAGTTTAACATTCTTAGTTATTCCATAACCTATTGTCGGGACATCATTCTTGGTAGGAAGGTAGGCAGTGTCCCTAAATCCCTCGAAGTGCTTTATTAAGTTAGTCAGTGCTGGGCTTACCATGTCGTACGCTTGTTGTCCTTTCTGTTTTATGAATTTGTATATACCTCCCTGCGGTTTAGGAGGAGGTACAAAAGACTCGTCAGTAATCTCTGGTTCCGGCAGAGGGTGTGCAGGCCGGAATGTCCGCTCCCACTCCTGCATGATCTCTGGGGAGAGATTAAAACTCTGAGCTATAATATCCTCGTTGTCAGGGGATACAGGGGCTGGGGCCCGCTTAGGAGAGGTCTTTCCTGATACCCCGCCTAGCTTAGAGGTCATCCCAGAAGAGGGCTGTAGCGTCATCTCTTCAGGAGTGAGGCCTTGCCACTTAGTCGGTTTGGTGAACTTGGAATAGAAATCGCCACGATCAGACATCTGTGTGCTCGTCAGGAGAACTGAAATGCATAGTAGAAGAACGAAACAGTTCTTTAAGCTCATCCTTTATTAATTCCATAAACATCATGACAAAACTGGGGTCCGTGAAGCCCCCCATAATAATAGTCGGGGTTCCTGTAGTCTTGTCCATGCACATTGCAAAGACACTCTCTGTAGTATCCTTCATTGTCAGCAGTTTGTCAATAGCCATGTTCTTAGCCTCATCTGCCGTCAAGTCTTTTTCCAGAATGTCTTTGAATCCTTTGGATATTACTGTCGGTAATATTATTACATTCGATCTAGGCTCTTGCGGTTCCATTATAATTCATCCTCTGCTAGGTCTTCTAAGTACTCTAGTTCAGCTTCTAAGGCATTAATGTCGTAATCGTCATAGAAGAGTTCTGTTACGTCCGACCCCAGAACTTTGTTAAGGTCTATTATCCGGTGTATCAGTTGCCTCTTTCGGGTTATTCTTGTCTCGTCCGGTCTCATACAGCTTATCCCAATCTAGTCCTATATCTATGGCTATTAAGTGCTTAGGGCGTCTTTTTCTTGCCTTTTTTTGAAACTCTTTTTTTAACGGAGCTTTTTTCTTTGTAGCCATTGGCAAACGCCGCCTTCATTTGTTTAACAGCACCTGCTTTTGAGGGATAGACTTTTCCGTGATTACCCCATTGGAATCCCGAACCTTTACGGTGGACTGGCATTAACGCCTCTTCTTCTTCCTGCCACCCGTGCCACGGTTCTTAGCGCGGTTAGCTTTCTCTGACATTACGTGCAGGTTAGAGAGGGAGTTGTCGGCAGTGTTGAAGTTTTTGTGGTCAACATCCTTGCCATCCCCTTTGCGAACCTTGCCTAGTTTCATCAGTTTACGCCGAGCAGCGTTTCTCTGCGCCCTGCGCTTCTTCTGCTTAGGCTGGGCTGCATAGCGCTTCTCATAGGCTATGCTGGCGGGTGTGCGTCTTTCTATAGGCATTTCTCTCCTTATTATACCACTTTCTTTTCTTCAACGATAGTCTGAGGAGAATACTCTACGATATCAAACTTTTGCTTGTTCTCTTTCCAGACCTCGTCTACGAGTCCCTCTGCCCAGACATCAAAGATTATGTCCTGCGGATTGGCAAGAGTTGCGATAAGGTCCTGAATTTGTGCAACTAATTCTCCCGTGGAGTAGTACTTGACAGCAGGGTTTTTGTAGTAGATTTCAATAAACTTCTGTCTTCCGTCAGCATCTACGTCTGACATCCGCTGTGCAGGGTCAAAGTCCTTTTCCATGATAGAATCGAAACTTACAAGAGCGATATCCCTGAATCCTAGGTTGTATGCAATGTTGATTGAGCGCATACCTGCGGATGTGCCTCCTGCGATAAGGAGCTTAATCCCTAAGTGTATGAACCTGTCAATGCCTGAAGCGTAGGCGTGCCATCCTACTACATCAGCCCCACGGTCCAGAAGGTATTTAGTCACTTCGACATTTGTCATACTGGCTATAAGGAACTTAGTCTCCTTCGGGATTGTAGCAAAGAGTTCTTTACGGATAAAGCCGTGCGTAGACACTCCGTCCAGAGGGCGAGGGTCGAGGACTACACAGAAGTCCGGAGTTATGCCAGCCTCTGCCAGAATAGGCAGGGAGTGCTTGACGCAGAATATAACATCCCCCCGCTCCTTGCTGAATTCTTTCTTCAGGCGAGGTATTTGATCTTTGAGGGACGGACCTGCAGATACAATGAATGCCTTGCCCGCGTGTGTCTTAGTGCGCACGAGCCACTTGTCAATCATCTTCATGTTGCTCTGTATATGAGACAGCAGGTTCTTTTCCGGAACTGAGTCACGCGGCTGTACCAGTAAAGGTTCATTACGGCCTGTGGCCTTGTTAACTAATCCCAGTCCTGTAAGTGCTTTCGGGTCTGCAGAGTTTGACGGAGCGCCTTGAACTTGCTTCTTGTCAAAATCTTTAGGCATTTGGTTCACAAAAGAGACCAGACGGAAGTCCCTTATGTCTTTCTTGTGAGTCAATGCAGGCTGTTGTATAACTGCCTTGAAGCCATTACGAATGAGGAAATCTGACAGGCTGGCCGGATACCAACCCCACTTGTGCTGCATCCACGGCTGGTTATCAAAAGGAACGCCGAACATACCACACAGCCCCATGTTGTACCACACATCTACATTCTTGGTAGTCTCTACCTGTAGGAGGTTCTTGGCACATTTGATGATGTCAGGAAGTTCACAAACAAAGCAACCCACCTGCGGGTCTAGAACCCTGCGGATTTCCTTAAAGAGCGCTGGGAGTTCCGAGATGTGGAAGTGCTCTACAACGTGGTACGCGTGTATCTCATGAATAGAGCCCGTCTGTATGTGCCGCATGTCCATTACGTTTGTAGCGTGGAAGAGGAACTGTGCCTTGTCACTTACTTCTTTATCGTTGTAAGGGAAGCCCGAAATTTCCGAAACTGTGTCCAGAACGATCTCTGGCGGCTGCACGACATCTACGTTAATCCACCCTTCACTGATAGGGAAGAGTTTGCTGCCGCAGCCTAAGTTCATTCGCACGAGTTTTTTAGTGTCCATATTTTGAATAATCCTCATAATTCATCGCTGCCACCCACTGCTCACAAACCTTTTTGTGATTGTAGTTGTCCAGCACGTAGTTTTGTCCGTTCTTAATCATTGTATACGCAGCCTCGGGGTCATCTCGGTAGAACTCCAAGCCCTCCTCGATAGTCCCAATAAAGATGTATTTAACCAACTCTCCGTAAACTTCCTCTGATTCCGCTATTACAAAGCGCCCCGCGTGCAGAGCATCTACTGCACGGTTCATTGATTTACACTTAGCCTGTGGAGTGTGAATCCTAGGTATGAGCACTATGTCATACAGATCAATTACCTTCTCCACTAATCCCGGTTTCCAGTACTTGGCCTTGATCTTTGAATTGTTCAGGACAGTGTTGGTTATTACAGTCAGGTTCTTCAGCTTCTCGAAGTACGGGACGATGGAGAAGATGTTAAGTGCGTGTCCGTACCACAGCAAGGAAGGCTCTGCAGCTTTAGTGACTTCTGGTGCGTGGAAAGGAAAGGTGATAGGGTCTGCACAAATCTGAGCCAAGCGGCCAGTGACTTCGTAAATACGGCTCTGCATGTTGGGCGTGTTGCATGTTATGACATGAGCTAGTTCACACATTCCTTCGTAGTACTCCCCAAGCTCTCGATCAAACCAATCATCACACATATCAAACATAACCTTAGTCAGGTCATTTATCATAACTGCATCTGACAGGTTCTTGCTCATGTTGAAGTGCTTGTGGTAAATGTTTATATCACAGGCCTCGTCCGCCTCTTTTGTTATCTTTGTTTTGAATGTCGTGTACTGGTTAAGTGTCTCCATCGGAATGACGCAGCGCATCCTGTGCGAGGCTAGGTGTTCATCCGCTCCGGAGATTATATTAACTGTTCTTGACATTGAGTATTTTAAACCTACTGTCTGCTATTTCCTTCGCCTCTGTAGCCAGTGCGCGGGCGTAAGCACCCCAGTAGAAATCACAGTAGTCGCAGTTCTCATAGCCCTCTATGTGAGGGGTTCCGAGAGTGTAATGAATGGCGTTGATGTATGCATTAGGGTCTACGTTCTTATCCGAGTGATTAGGAATGAAGTTCCACGTCTCTGCAAGGGAGCCTATCTTTTCTTCCGGAGAGTCTCCAAGCCATTTGAATTGGTGCAGGTCTCTCCCCGTCATGGTGTTAACTTCATACGGAGATAGTTTAGCCAGAGAAGGGTGCCGTGTTTCAAATACCATAAAAGCAGTCCAGAGCTTTTTATTGTAGTTGAATTGGTTCCGTCCATCCATCTTGATGTCTGTGTCTGATTGGTAGTCGTGCTTGACGCAGTACACAGGCTGTCTTTTCTGTGCAGTTATTTCCTTGACAACCTGATGAATGTCAGTTAAGAATATAAAATCAGAGTCTACAAATACGGAATAAGTTCCGGCATTGTAAAGGTTGGCGAGATATGGGACAAGGAAACGAGAGTGAGAGAACTGCGTAGAGAAAGGTTTTCCGTCTACAAGATCAGTGAAGGCTCCTTTTTCATTGATGTTCCACGGGCGCGTGAAGAAGCCTAAATCCCTAAGTTCTTGATGCTTTAGGGCATAGATTTCAACAGGTCCGGACGCAGTCTCTAAAAGACTTTGCTTGCAGGCTTTAAAGGCTTCGGATTGACGCTCATCGAAACCAATAAAAATTGTGATAGGTTCTGTGGTCATGTATCCACATTACCGTATTCCTAGCCTTCTGTCAAGAGGGAGGTGCGTGGTTATTCCAGAAGCTGACGAGAAGTTCTATGAGGCTTGTCAGGATGGCTCCGAGAGCTACGAGGACGAGTGCAGCGCCCTTCCATCTATTTACATAATCACTGAAGGTGCGTATCTGCTCTCCTTGGCTCTGCTGCGCCTGTGCCAAAGCCTTTTGCGACTCGGCTATATTCTCCAGTGCCGCAGTAAAGAGGGCTAATTCTGGCCGTGTTGGTACTGATTTCAATTGTTCCTCTACATTCTCTAAACGGGCTTGGATTCCCCCAAGCTCTCTGTTGTAATCCCCGACCATTTTATTTATCGTCTCCTGATATATTTGTCATTGCGTCAATCTTTTTTACAGATTTACGTGCGGCTTTTTTAACATCCTTAAGTGGCTTTCTACCCGTCAGGTTTCTCTGAACTTGTGTCCTAATGTTATTTGTCATATTAGTGAAGTTCAGGGGATATCCCGTATCTCTCTGCCACTTACGCAGAGACGATATAACGTCTTGTTCTTTTTGGAGCAACTCTTGAGCCCGCTCTTTATCGCTGTGCTTTGTCGCAAGTATTCTCTCAGTCCTCAGAGAGGACAGGAGTTTTGTATTGTGGCTGATGAAATCAGTCCATTCGGTTTCTTTCATTGTAGTAAAGTGCATTGCTTCCCTCGCGTCTGTTACAACACCCGGAGTGACCCCAATTCCTTTAAGGAAGCGGGTTTTAGTGCTTACCTGTGACGGCGGTATTAACATATCGCCCTTTGCACTCTTCACGCCAGCGTGTCCGTAGTTATAGGCTTGCATCATGTTGGCAATTGAGGAGGGTGAAAGTTTAGCCGCTATTTCCATAGCCCCTGCTCCGTTGTTGTAGTCATTCCATGCCAGTCCAGCATTCTTTACAATAGAGCCTTGAACGCCCATTGCGTCTATGGCATTGTTCCCTCGAATGCCGAAGAGGGACATAAGTAAATCTATGCTAGGTATCGCATCCCCAAAGCCTATGCGCTTACCCAAGTCTACACCTAAGACAGGACGGGAGAAGCCTTGTGTGGCCATAACACTCATTGCAGGAGTGGCTCCCATGTCCATAAGCTTCTCTCTCACGACCTCGTCAAGGTCTACGTTATGCCCTGTGGCGTGCTTGTAGGCCCACTCAGAGGCGTCTTTAATTATGTTAGCTCCGGGAAGGCCGAGGGCACCTGAGAGCACCATAAGCATCCCTAGGTTCATTGCGAGGGCGGCTTTAGCCTCTGGACCTCTTCCGAGCTGCCGTCCCATGACTTCCAGCGTCTGTACGGGGTATTGCGTGAACGGCATCACAACGCCTGCTATGCCTCTTTGGAAGGTGCCTCTGGCGGCTTTAGAGAAGACTGCATGAGCCTCGTCCATTCCAAACAAAGCAAGGTGCTGCTCCGGAGTAAAACGCGTGTCTTTCAGAGAGGCTTGGAACACTTTATCGTCCTTGAGGACTCTGTGCGCCCTGTCCATTACACCCTTCTCCGAGCGAATCATATCGTAGTGCGCCATGACGGTAGCCATACGGGTAGAGGTTTCCATAAAACTCAGCATAAACCCTGCACGGTTGCTGATGTTCTTGAAGTGGTGGTATGCCTGATCTCTTGTGGTCTTGTGACCTCTGACTGCTTCTGTGGCCATGTTGTTCTTATAAAAGCCTTCCAGCCTTCCCATGTTAGCCATAAGGTGCATAAAGTTCCCAAATTCCTTGTTCTTGCTAGGGTCTTTATCAAAGAACTTCTGGGAGATAAGAGCGTCTACGACTTCCCTCTTGGCAAAGTCGTTAACCCACATACCACTCTCCTTATCCCAGTGCTGCCTGTTGGACAAAGCCAAGGCCTTCTTAGACCACTTAGCTATGTACATCGCATTCTTAATCGGGTTTGGGCTGTACGTGTTCATAGACATATGCGTGGTGGTAGGGAGCGTCATAGCTTGCAGGATAGCAGACATAGGGTTCATCCCGAGCGCCCACAGGTAGTTAACTTCCCTAGCCGCAAGGTACTCCTCATTTGGGCTGTCCATGTAATCTAAATAAGCGAGTAAATCCTTCTGCATGTCAGGGTTGTTCATCGTAGCGACCTTCATGCGATATGTAGCAAAGTCTGCACCTACTTCCCGCTTACCTAAGAAGTGGGCTGCTCCTGTCAAGTACTTAGGAGCCACGCGCTGCCAGTCTTTGGAGTATCCGGGGATGTTCTGGCGCTCTGAGAAGTGCTTGGCAAAGCCTTTAAGGGCTGTTTTATCTTTGAGGTTCTGCATCATACTCACGTAGGCATCCATGTTTTTATCCTGCATCAGGCCGAACATCAAGTCCAGCGTAACGGCACGGTTGTTTATGAAGTGGCCTATAGAATCGTGCGTCAGAAAGAACGGTTTGTCCTTGCCGAAGATAACGTGATCTGCAGAATCAAGACCTAAGCGCTTTATTTCATCTATGTGGTCTTTATACTGGGCGTGTGAGGCATCGTCTGTAATTCTCTTCTGGAAAGGCAGAGCCCGCTCTATTGTACCAAAGTATGCAGCCTTTCTTCCCTCGATTGGGCGCATGCGTCCGGGACGGTCAGGGTGTGGCTCTACATCCTCTTTCTTATAGACGGAGACTCCATACGGCCCGAAGCGCATTTGTGGGGCATAGTCCACAGCAAGCGCAGCGTCTATGTCCTGCAGATTAGTAAGGGCATCTTCTAACGGTTCCAAGAACAGTTCTTTGTCTTTTCGCTGGAGCGCCACTTTCTTTTGCTCTTCCTGTAAGACGGCTAAGGTTTTCTCATCGCCTTTCTTTTTAGCAATGCGCATCTTTGCCTTCAGCGCCTTGTCCTGCGCAGCCAGCATGTCCCTGTCTCTTTGGTGTATCTCTATTTTATGAGCAAGTTCAGGCAGAGGAATGCTTCTGTCGATACCGTGCCTTTCCAAAGTGTTCCTGATGTTATTAGCCGAGTCGTGCATCACCTGACGGTAAGGTTCTCCCGATTGCCAGTATTGCTTATTGAACGCAGCACCTTCACTCACCACAACCTTACCTTGTTCCGTGTCTAGGTAGGTCATCTTTTCAAATTTAGGTGTTCCGTCTGGGTTGTATTCAAATTTCGCCTTCTGTCCGGATGTGCTAAGTTTATCCAGAAGATCGTGGACTCCTTTAATCTGCTCTTTTGTGTAGCCAGTGGTAGCGGCTTCATGTAAGGAAGAGTAACGAGTGTTATACTTCCGAATAGCGTTCTGGAGATTTATCCCCATCTCAACAGGTATTCTCCACGCTTCGTGCTGGTGCGCGAGTCCCATAGCGGTACGGATGTACCTGTTACGGAGACCCATAATCCAGTCTGCTGGAGCCCCGAAGACAGCGCTCTTTTTATACTTAGCCGCATCGCGGATAGCATCCTCCATCTCAAGCACGCGCTCTTTAGCAGCCGAGTTTATAGAGTTGATGTGGGCCTGCTGAACTTCCTCAGAAATCTTCTGGAGGCGGGCTTGGCGCATTTCATTAACGGCATCGTCAATAAAGTCTGATGCCTTGGCCTGCCGCTCTCCTGCATTGACAGCCTTGAACAAGTCTTCATAAGTCCTGAAGCCTGCTCCTCTGAGGTAATTCCCGAACTTTGATAGAATATTCAATACTTTTTTATAGACCCTTGCCAAGGCAGGGGACGTGTCATGAGGAAGACCTGCCCTGATTTGGTTAGCTACGAGACCGAAGTGTGTGGCTTCAATCTCTTTCCTTCCGGAGGGTGTGCTGTCCATTAAATCTAAGGACTTGTCTGCGAGTTCAAAGTTCTTTTGTAAGTCCTTAAGCATACGCGGGCGCTCTAGTTCCAGAAGCTTCTCATCAGATTTTGTGAAGGTTGTGGTGTCATCCCTGAGCATGTGCCATACTTCGTGCAGGACGTTCTCTTGCAAAGGGGCTTTAGGGTTATTCATGTGCTCCAGAGAAGTAAGGATTAGGTTTCTGTACTGCGCCCCACGGAGGTTCGATACAGGCTCGGCAGTGTATGGGTCGAGACTGTGCAGGGCTTCGACAGGCATGATCTTGGCATGTGGGCCAGCCACTTCTCTGACAATTCTCTCCAGATGCTGGACTGTCTCTGCTGCCCTTGCACGAAAGTCGTGACTCATAGGAGTCAACCTCATTCCGTTAAAGATCATCGTAGGCATGTTATGGGAGCGGTGGAGTTGTGCCTCTTCCGGCGTCATAGGCTGCAGGGTCTGTTTGCGCGTAGTGCCTTCTTCTTTTAAGTTACGCAGCGTGCGCTTTGTTTCCTGTTCAATCATTCTCGAATCGTTATCAGGGTGATTTTTAGAAGCTGCTACAGCAGGCATCTCTGCCTCTTTAGGAAGAGTCAGGCGTGTCTCATCAGGAATACTGGGCTGTTTGTACTCACCCTTGGCTGGATACTTGGCAGTAGTCGTGGGCTCTATTTTGGAAGATTCCGGAACAGGGTGGTTCTTCTTAGCCTTCATAGTGTTCCAGATAGTTCCGGAACTTATACCTTCACCTGTTTTAAGAGGTTCTGGTTTCTTTATAGAGTCTTTGCTCGGCTCTGTTTTCGTAACATTCTTGTACTGCTCTGCTGCCTTCTGCTCATTGTAAGCATCCTGTAACTTTCCTATGAAAGAGTCGTTCTCTGTTGGGGAGATAATCATACCATCCCCCGGCATGAACTGCTTCTGCATAGAGCGCAGGAGGTCTTTAAGGACTACTTCGTTCTCAACTTTGTTATCAAGAGCCTTGCGCTGTAAGTCCTCAAAAGCAGCTTTGCGGGCATCTGCCGTCTTTTGGTCCATGACGTTACCTGCTTTGTCGGCAACAAGCCTGTCAAGTTCTGGTTTGCTAGTAGCGTCATAGGATTTGCTGATACGCTCGGAGAGGGTCTGGATATGTTCTGGAGTCATCTTAACAACTTCATGCGGAGCTATGCCCTTCGCTACAAGGCTTTGGGCTTCTGGCTGTGCAAGAATGGCATTGTTACGGAGTTCTTCTGCACGGGCTTTGAAGAAGGCATCCGTAGCGGATAATACTTCAGGGGCTTGTGGGCCCTCAAGAAGTTTAGTGCCGCTTTCCATATGAAGTACAGAGAGGGCAGGGGAGAGAGCTTCTTGCTTTATGGCGTTAGCCTTCAGCCTATTAGCGGCGGCGATAAGAGTCTCTTCTGTAGAGAATATTGTAGGGTCAAGGTTTCTGTCTGTGAGGTATTTAGTCGCAGTCCCTACGTCTGTGATAGGCGCTTGTTGCTGCTGTTGTAGTTGTTCTTGTGCTTGTCCTTGTTCTTTTTGTTGAAGAGGTTCTGGAGTTTTTGTACCACCACCTTTCAAATAAGCATGCCCTCCTCCGAGGAGCCCGCCTGTGAGGAAGCCAGCAACACCTGTTTCCATAATAGAAGCCATGTTCTCTTTGGTGAAGAAGTCTTTATTCTCTGCCATAAAAGCAGTTCCTGCATGATCTATAGCAGCCTGTGCCATACCGACAGGCGCAAAGGAAGCACCGCCACGGGTGAATTCAGAGAGGATTCCACCTACTCTCTTGGCAGACTCTTCTGAGAGTTTTCCACCAGTGAGTTGATTTACAAATTTAGAAGCAACAACATCCTCGACAGCGCCTTCTGCAGAGGTTCCGAAGACTTTCTTGAGGAACTGAAGTTTTCCAAGGTAGTTGAGGCCGTGCTTTGCCGCTCCCATAAGGAAGGCAGAGCCCACTGCATCTACACCTTGGGCTTTTAAGTTCTGGTCAGATTGTATGGTTTGTATAGCCACGTCAGGGATTGCGGCAGCTACAAGAGCCCCTAATCCCGCTTCTGGCGCTGTTAAGGCCGCAGGAGTAAGACCTAGAAGCATAGGAATGCCTTCCGCGACATCCCGCTGCGCCACGTCTATAAAGTCACCTACTGATTTTGCTGTAGAGAAGCTTTCAACATTTCTTGGGAACTTCTTTTCAATGCCGTGTGCCATCTCTTGGTATTTTTTAGCATACTCATCGCGTGCTGCTTGATAGTCGGCATCGCCTGTAAGTTTATGAAGAACTCCGTATAAGTAACTATTTCCACCATTGTCAATAGTATTAGCTGCGTGATATGTCCCTGCAGCAAGTCCTGAAAGTATGTCGGAGTTAGTGGATTTAGGGGGTTCAGGTTCAGAAAAGTAATCTTCCCATGAAGTAGTTTTCTGTGAATCTGGAGTTTCTCCGTCATTGAAATATGAAGACCAATCAGATTGTTTGTTATCTGTTTCCATAACCTTCCAAAACTGTTATCCCTCAATTAACGCCTAGAAGCGAGGGAAGTACTTATTAGCTATACCAATAGCTTGCTCTTTTGTCAACTCTTTTGATTTTACTAAATCTTTAAGAATTGCAGGAGAGAGCTTCTCCTGAACTTCTGCGTCTGTGGCTTTACCTGTTAATACCTGCGTCCTGATAAAAGGAGCTACCGTAGCCGATTTAAGCGCTGCTATATCTTGGATAGTACGCTCTACAGGATTTTCTGCCATAGCCGCCACATTGGATTTGTATAGATCGGCAAACATTTTCATTTCATTTGAGTCTAATTTATACTGCGCCTGTAACTCGGCAATCTTCATTTTCTCATTATCACCGAGATGCGCAATCTGCGCTTTCTGCAGCGCCTCATCACTAGCGATTTTGCGTGTATTGAGTTTATTTGTGATCTCTTGCTGTGACTTATCCTGAGCGAGTTTAGCAAGTTCTACTTGGCGCTTGTACTCCACATCCTTGGCATCTGCATAGGCATTTGCAGCAATGCCAATAGCGTGTGCGGTATTTCCCGGAGTTGACATCATAGCCGCACCGAAACGGAACAAAGGCTCATTGAAGTCCATTCCTGCCTTTACATCAGGCAAGGCATCAGAAGACGTTGTGTCAGAAGTTCCGGAGGAAGCAGACGTGCTTTCTTTTGCAGGCGCTGCTGTTTCTTCTTGTTTTGGAGGAATCGGGGTCATACCATACTCTTGCGGAACATCCTCCGGAGTATCTTTTATTGTAGAAGCTATGCCACGATTTCCGTGATTCAGTTTAAATTGTCCATAATCATAATAATCAGGAGAAGTTATGTCTGTAAGCGTTTCAGGTTTTTCTCCAGTAAAGTATTCAGACACTTTACCTCCGAAAGGGTTTGTAACTATATCAGTTATACCCATACCTGTGTAGTACGCACGATCTTTTAAATCCCCTGTTATAGACTTCGCGTAGCGAGAGAGTTTTCCTATTCCGCTCGCCACATCCTTTTCAAAAGGAGTGTCAGGGTTTGATATTGAGAAGTTTATACCAGAAGTCCAAGGCTCATTATATAATGGATTAGAAGCGCCCATAGCTCTTTTCATACGGGAGCCTACTGTCTCTCCTTCAGAGCCTTTGGCGAAGCGAACTATTCCTCCGTCAGCGAAGACGGATTTATTCGCGGGGTTGTTTACAGTGTTATACACATCACGTCCTGTCCCAAAACCTGTTCCACTAAAAAGGCTTCCGAGTCCCGCGCTTAAACTTCCAAAAGACGTACCGTTTGTGTTACTATTTCCACCAAACAGACTGGTAGCCATAGAACCTAATCCTATAGCTTGACTCGCAGTAGAAGGACTTCCGGGATTGTTTGTGGTAACTTGATTAGTGGATTTACCCATCATAGATTGCAGGAAAGTATTATAGTTGTTGAACTGCTGTTGCGGGTAATCGCGCTGCTCCATAAATTGTTGTCTGGAGTAGTTGTCCATAGCTTGCTGGAGTTGTTGTTGCTGGTCTCCCTGTGCCGACATAGCACCTATATCTCGGTAGTTGTACGCTTGTCCTTGCCCTGCAAGTATGGCGAGTCCAGAGGCAGAGGACATCAAACCTTGTCTGTTAGCCATCACAGCCTGCAGCGCTTGATTATAATTAGCAGCAGAGCCCGTCATTTGAATGTCATTCTGGTTACGGAAGTTGTCTTGCATCATTTGGCTCTCAAGAAGAGCTCCACGAGAGCCTCCGTAAGAACCTGCTCCTGCTTGTTTTGAGCGTAACTGTGCAAGAGCTGTGTCCGTATCTGTCTGCGCATTGCGCTTAGTTATGTCGATAACACCTTGCTGGTATGGGTTCATGAACGTGTCTAGTTCAGGTTGTGTAATTCCACCCTGATATCCCGCCCCAGCCTGTAATTGTTGGATGCCAGCAATGTCTAGATAGGGTTGGTACGCGCCCTGTGTGTCCCGCGTGCCTTGGAACGCTGCGAGTTGGTCAGGAGTAAGGCCTGCGATGCCTTCACCTGTGTAAGGCTGATAAGGTGTGTTATAAAGAGTTCTAGCCTGTCCATACAGAGTATTATAATCATTCTGCATATATCCGGGAATTTGAGGAAGAGTGCTTCCTGTCGCTGTAGAGGAAGGATTGACGCTATTAGAAGCATCCGAACCGCCAGTTGCAGAATCAAACATCCCGCCAAGAGCGGCTCCTTTTCCAGCCATAGCCATAATACCAGGCATAGCAGCCAGAGACAGACCTCCTGTAGCTATACCAAGTCCTGCTCCTGCGACTGCTCCTAAAATACCGCCCAAATTATGTTCCTTTAATCATCACAGTCCCGAGCTTTTTAAACCCGAACTTACTCCAGAGATTCTTCCAAAGTGCGTCATTGTGTTCATCAATGCCAGAGGCACAGGCAGCATAGAATACTGTAGCGCCAAAAGTCTCAGCGGCGAATAGGATATCTCCGGCCAGAGCCCTAGCAAGGGCAGAGCCACGGTAATCAGATCGAATGCAGAAGAACTCAACATCAGCCTCAATTTCATTGTAGTATGTGTTGCCGACCAGAAGCACTGCAAAACCTACAATCTCTCCTTTGGTCTCCGCCACCAGTACAAACTTCTGACTGACATAACCCTCAATCATAAGTCGGGTGTTTGCTGCGTTGTAGGTAAGACCTTTGAAAACTGTCTCTTTAAAATAGTCAGGATAGAGTAAGTTCTGTATACTGTCTATGTCGTTAACGGTGGCCCTACGGATTTCAAAATCCTGCTTGTACGCTGCTTTATTCATAAGTTTCCCTGCATTTACTGTATTTTTTAGTATAACGTCTTATTATATCATGATTTTTCAGAGTTCGCACCTAGGAGAGAGCCTATTCCCTTAGTGGTTGAATTTGCTTTAACTTTTGGTTCTGACTGGGCTAGGATATTGTCCAAAATCCCTTGCAAAACCTGAGCGCCTAATTCAGGGTTCCCTTGCCCCAGTTTCCGTATTATATCCGCCTTGACTACAAACTCATCCTTTGACAGGAGGGCGGGCTGAGCCTCTCCGGGAGAGTTGGCATCTACAACAGCAGCAGGTACTGAATCTGAAGTTCCCGTCCCTTGTCCCTGAACAGGCCTACCATCTTGGGAGGATTGCGGCATAACAGGCTGCGCCCGAGGCTGGGCAAACATCTTGGCGATCATCATGTCTTTAGGGGTAGTGGTCATTTCAAAAGTCCTCCGTCTTTAAGTATCTGGATTAAGGTGCATAAACAATCCCGAACATTCTGTAATGTGGCGGAAGAGGCATCTAAAGTTCTGGTATCTGTGTAACTAACTGGTACAAAGGCCGTCCCATTAATAGGGCCTGTAATAGACTTATTCTGCGTCTCTGTTATTTCCCTAACTAACACTTCAAGATACTCTTTTATTTGCTCTATGTCAACATCCTTACCTCTGGGAGGGTCTGGGAAGCGCTTTGGGGTTTTACTCATCGCTGTCCATCCGGCTGGACGTTTCCACGCATTTTACCTATTTCAAACGAGCCATCAGTTACGGCCTGCTCAATCTTAACCTTTGCCTGCCTGCCTCTGGCGCGGAGGGAAATCTTCTTAGTAGAGTCTGTTATAGTATAGGGACCTTTTGTGATGATTTCAGAACTTTCTGGGTATCTTTTAAGGTACAGTGTCAGGGCGATGTTTTTGCCATTAAGTCTGCGAATGTCTGGAATTACCTTATCAATGAAGAGGAAGTCATCTCCTTCATCTATATCAAACCATCCGCTTTCAAGGTACGCATCCATAGGACTTGCATCATCGTTGTTGCCTTCTTCGTGAACGTATAAAGTCCCGCTGACATTAGCTGCGTAAGGTTTATGGAAAATACCAGAATCTTCCCACACAGTCCTGTCCATAGTCCCAGTGTACCAAAGATTATCGGAATAATTATGGATAACATATCTGTCTATTTCAGTCGAGTCTCTAGAAGGGTACAACCAGATAATTTCGTTAAACAAGGAATTGACACCTGCAAATATCTTTTCATTCTGGTCTAAGTTAATCGACCCTGCCGAATCTGCTCCAAATATGAATTTATCTACAGTTGTATCAAGTACTTTAATTGCTCCATCATACTTAAAGAACGCACCTATACCCAGCCAGTACGACACTCCATTTATGTCCACAATACAGTGAGGAGAGAGCGCACCAGAACCGTCTCCAATTTGTTCAAAAGAGAAGACTGTCTCATCTCCCGTAAAACGCATTATGTGAACTACGTCATCCGTCAGAATTAAAGTCTCTCTCCGCGTCTGTTGGACTGCTACAATCTTGTTTCCTCCTTGCAGAGGATAATCGCCCGCAGCGTTGGATACTGTAGGAGTCCAGTCATTTATGTTATCTTGGTCACTCCAGCGGACAAGAAGAGGGTCGTATACACCAGCCGCATCTGTGCAGCCAAAAGCCATTACGTGCTTAGTAGGGCTGTGGACAAGCATCAGATTGTTGACTGTAGGTGCCGCAGAGACGATAGTAGCCCTTTGGAGAGGGCCTGCAGAGACGTTCCAGCGGTATATAGCACCCCCCGCACGGCACGCTAAGAGGTCTTCACCATACACATCTAGAGACCACTGGGCGAGCTTTACAGGAACTCCCGCAGAGGCCGCAGAGCCCCAACCTCCCCGCCCCCAAGTCCCCGCACCCCAGCCATAAGCACCTCCGTTTGATTGGAGTCCTGTGGGTAAAAGGAAAGAGACTGTTAAACTTCCGCCCGCACCTGTTGATGTGGACGTAGCTGTAGGGATGGCGGACACAGCGAAAGAATTGGCATTAGGGACGGTTGTGATTACGTACTGTCCAGATAATAGAACATTAGCACCTACTGTAGTAGTACAGGAAGTCATTACAACATAGTCCCCAGCAGTTCCGGGATGTCCCGTGATAGATACAATAACTTCACTAGAGCCTGTAGAAGTGTTTTGGATGCTTACGGCAGTTACGACAGTGGTTATAGGAGTTATGTCGTAGTAGTACCCACCTGTGAGAACTTCCAGTTTCTCATTTGTTCCTACAGCTAGATATTTTATGGAATCTAAATCAGTCCATGTTATGATGTCTCGGGCGACTCCGTGGAAAGTGGTCAGGGAAGTATTGGAAACTTGAAAAGCCTGCTCACGCACCCACCCGCCCATTTTCTCAGGGTGTGCATCGCAGAAGCGCACTTTGTCGCTGTCAATCCAGTACCCCTCAGCAGCGTATTCCGTAACATCTTTATAGATGCCCGGAGCTATGTCAAGAGGTACAAGCTTTCCATCTCCGCTCATTTGTATTCCTTTATGTCGGTCCTATGGCAATCCAAGAGAACGGATAGGAAGCTCCGAATTGGTGGTAATAGCTGAATGTTGATACTGTGTACGTATGTGCAGCGACTTGGTACTCAAAAGATGTGTACGTTCCATTAGCCATTACGACAAACGGCGCGGCACTGAAGGCTCTAGGAAAGGTCACTGTTCCTGTAGTTCCACCAGCGGCCTGTGTACCCCACTGCATTGTCATAGCGCCCATTACAGCCCGCCCTGCAGTTGTTGCGACTGTAGATACAGCGACAGAGGTGAGTTGATTGAGTTGGAGTTGTACGTTAGACGTTACACCGTCCATGTAATTAATTTCGGCTGTCGTGGCAGTGACTCCGTCCAGAAGATTTAACTCTGCGACAGTGGCAGTGATGCCATCAAGGACATTAAGTTCTGCTACTGTGGCGGTAATTCCGTCTAGTACGTTAAGTTCTGCTACGGTAGCAGTAATACCATCAAGGACGTTAAGTTCTGCTACTGTGGCTGTGATGCCGTCCAGAACATTAAGTTCAGCAACTGTTGCAGTAAGGCCATCGAGAATATTAATCTCACCTGCCGTAGCAGTAATCCCCATCTCAGTTAATTGGGGCGATACGAGATAGGTATTTAAACCATCACAATAAATAAGGGATTTCTGGCCTGCAAGCATAGAGATTGCTGCTCCGGAAGCGGTTTTGACACCAACAGTAACAGCAGTTCCAATCGTGCATTCTACCACGTAGAGTTTAGAAACAGCGGGGATGATTACGTTCTTTGTAGCAGCAGGGCTCCCACCAAGGCGCAGTATCATATTACGGGCTTCATCTGTCGCGCCATTAGCGGTAGAGAGTGTAGTGTCTCCAGCTACAGAGACGTTTATGGAGACGAAACCCGCTACTGCATCCTCTATTAACTGAAATACACTATTTGTTGTGATACCCCATGTACCAGAACCACTTCCAGTATCCTGTTGTGTTAATCTTAAATCCGTTGTATACGAGGTCATATAATATCTCCTAAAATTTTATTACCTTTACGAAGATTTTCTTCTTCTGTCAAAATTTGTAAATTCCGCGCTATGTGCAAACCACATAAAGTTTTTCCTCGTAAAGGATGTATATGGTCTACATGATGTTGAATCCCTGTCTCTCTTGTAAGACGTTGTGCTTTCTTGTAAATTTGTTCTATTTTCCATTTTTCACAAAATGTTTGTGATAGACAAGTCGCATTTAATTTTATAAAACGCCGTTTAGCGCAGTCGGCTAACACTTTGTCAGGATTGTTTTGTTTCCATGTTTTTTTTATTTCTTTATATTTTTCAGGATGTTTTTCTCTAGAAAGGTTTGATCGCATGTTACATAACGCTCTGTTCTTTTTTCTGTATTCAATGCAATATCTTTTACGATGAAGGGGCCATTCCCTGTGTCTTTTTGCCCATAAAGAGTCCGTGAATTTCCATTGGTATCCAACACAAATCCTACTTACAGACCCTTTTGACAAACCTAAAGCTTTAACAATAGAGATTTGTGACCAGTTCTGCGCCCGCAGCAAAAGAACTTTTTTCTTTACAGTCTCAGTTATCTTTCTTTTTCCGGGCACTATTTATCCCCCATGAGCGTGTTGTTTGCTACCGAACCTTGCTCCACTGGCGTATCATCATCTTTACGCGCACGCCTGCCCTCGTTGTTCAATCCTTTAATGGCATCAAGGTATTTATTATCCCAAACCTGCAAGGTAGACCAATTTTTCATAAATTCCGCCATATTACCCATTGTAGCATAGAACAAGGCATCCGGCAATTCATCAGTGAAATAATTCGTTTGATTTCCAGCAGATAGCTTGGTTGGACGTATTCCACTAGTCAGCAAAAGATTAACAGTGGACACAGGAGTAGGGGCGATCATGAAGTTACTTTTGTCATAATCCGCATAGAACGCGGGAGTTGAGGTAGCTGTCGGATTAGGCCAATAATCCCTTAAAAAGCTGTTAACTTTCTTCTTCATGCCTATAATATTGCCAGAAACCACTACTTCAAGGTCTCTCATAAACTTATATCCGGAAGGTTTTGGGATAATATAATTACCCGCTGTAGCCACAACTGTAGTGACAACGATCATTCCATCCGTGTCTATTTGCTTCTCTAAGCGGCTTTCGGCCAGCCCTATAGCTGTTGGGATATAGGAAGAGAACTCCGCCCCATCGTCCTCCATAGCCTCAATAACCGCAGAAACTAGCGTGTCATAACTTGTAATAATATTACCCATTTTATCCTATATTCCTTTTTTAATGCGCATTTATCCAAACCGCCAAAAGAGAGACCGGAACAGTAAGTGTCTTTCCTACAGAGGAGGACACATCCATCCTGACAATCATAATCCGCTCTCTGCCCGTCAAACTCGTAGCGACTGAGACGTTACTGCCTTTAATAGGAGAAGGCACATCCATTACTGTTGTAGAAGTCATTTTAACCTACCATGCATATATTATCACAAGTCCGTCCCCGCCGCGACCACCTTGTCCTCCGGTAACACCAGAACCGCCACCGCCACCGCCACACCCAATCGCACCGTTTCCACCTTTGCCTCCTACAGGAGTTCCGCCCCCAGAGCCATTACCCCCACCGCTGCCTCCTGTTCCTAAGAAAGGCTTGGGTATACTAAAAGAACCTCCCGCACCTCCTGTGACTGTGTCTGATACTCCACCCGCAATAGTAGGAATTAAGCCCGCGCCCGTTATATCTCCACCATTGAAAGCAGTATTTGCTGCGTCTATTCCCGCCCCGCCCGCCCCTCCGCCGCATATAGGGTTTCCTAGAGCTAAGGCAGTAATAGCAGTACCAGTTGTGGAATCGCCTCCATCTACGCCAGACTGTCCTGCTATAGAAGTAAATAAAGCCCCGTGTAAAAAGATACATTGCGCAGCAGTCGCAGCCGTACCCCCCGTCCCGCCATTACCCCCCGTCCCGCCTGCCGCACCACTCGCGCCCCCGGTCGCATCAGCATTTCCAGATACACATATAGAAGATCGAATATCTCCTAAAGAATTAGGGGCGGTAGTAACGTAACTTCGTCCTGCTGCAGACGCAGATGAGCCTGACGCCGAGCCTGCCGTACCGAAAGGAACTTGTACATACAAGACATCCGGCAGAGTATAGCGCGGAAAAATAGCGCGAGTCAGAGCGCCTCCCGCCCCTCCTCCGCCTCCTCCACCTGCAGAGCCTACAGCGCGGGTTCTTCCGCCGCCACCCCCTGAACCTGCCCCTATACAGATAATTTCTATAAGAGACGCCCAAGACGGAACAGAATAACTTTGTCCAGCACCAGATGCGCGAAAGATTGTCATTTGTCCCGGACGTTGTCTAGGGTAATCAAACATACTTTACACAGACCATTCTGGATGTTGGTATTCCTGCAGCACGACATGGCTTTCTGTGACTTCCGGAAGGACTAATTCATTTCCTGACAAATCTAAGAAACGTAAGACTGTCTGTCCATCGTCTGATATTTCTTGATAAGCTTGTGTCTGTAAACCTTTTGTAAATTCTATTAAAAGATATTTCATAATACTTCCTTCATATTGCTATAATGACTACGTAGCCATCTCCTCCTCTACCGCCTGCGCCACCTGTGGCTCCTGCTCCATTAGCACCACCACCACCACCACCTCCGCAGCCAAGCGCTGCAGTTCCGCCCTTGCCTCCTACAGAAGCTGCTCCTGTGTTTCCGCCACCACCCGCACCCCCAGTGTACACACGAGGTTTTAATATAGTATACCCATCTCCACCTGCTTCTCCTGTTCCAGCGCCTCCAGAAATGGTAGGAAAAGTAAAAAAACCAGCACTGACAGTTCCGATAATACCACCTCCGGAAGTAGTAACATTACTTGCATTTACTCCTCCGCCTCCCGCCCCGCCTGAGCGGTGTGAGACAGTAAGAATAGAACAAACTGTCCCTACAGCGCCTGAATTACCTCCGGGTTGTCCTTGTACGCCAGCGTGTGATGTCCATAAACCATGTTGTAACAAAACTCCTGTTGTAATCGCAGGCGCACCTACAGCCCCTCCACTTGCTCCCCCAGAAGTCGCAGTTCCCCCTCCTCCGCCGGGCGCTCCCGCTGCGTATAATAAAATATTTACTGTGCCTGTAGCGGTTTCATAACCTCCTGTTACGATAGTGTCTTGTACTCCTGTGGCTGCTCCTGCAGAGCTGCCGCTTCCTGCCGTCCCGCCTGCACCCCCTGCCTGCCCTACACCGGGACGTACGTATAACTTCTCAGGAAGAACGGCAACAGGGAAGAACCCGACAGCAGTAGTCCCGCCACTTCCGCCCGCGCCGCCACAAGCGATGGTAGCATCGGCTGAACCTGCTCCACCACCGCCTCCACCGCCCGCCGCCACTGCTTGTATATATAACATAGAAGCCCACTGCGGCACAATAAACTCTTGATTTATTAAATTAGAGGCTGCGGAAGTCGCCGGTCCAATCGCGGTGAAAAACCACTCATTTTCTTTTTTACCTGTTGGAAATCCGTACATATCTTTCTTTAAAAGGCTACGATTAAAACGTAGCCATCTCCTCCTCTACCGCCTGCGCCACCTGTGGCTCCGGCCTCGTTAGCACCGCCCCCGCCCCCGCCCCCGGAGCCGTTAGCAGCGGCATCTCCACCCTTGCCTCCTACAGAAGCTGCTCCTGTGTTCCCACCACCACCCGAACCACCTTGACTTAAAAGTATCTTAGACAAAAGACAACTTGCTTTTCCCGGCCCGCCTCCCGCTGCTCCTCCTGTGATTGCTGCAGAGAATACCGGCACGCTGGAATTGCTATTACCCCCCGCCGCTGTACCGCCACCAGCGCCTACACCGCCGCCTCCGGAACCACTAGTGTTAGTATTACCAACCACAGGTGCATTTGACGGTCCCGCCCCGCCGTTATTGCCGCCGTTTCCTCCACCATCGCTGGCTTTTGAAACCCACTGCCCTAAAGACATAAGTTTCGCGGTAGTAGCAAGAGCAACTGTTTCAGTAGCACCGCCTGTGCCTCCTGTAGTATCAGTACCGCCCCCTCCCCCTACAGCCCCAGCAGTCCCTGACGCACATAAAAGATTAGCAGAATCTGTCGAACCTGCTAGTACAGAAACAACCGACCGTGCATTAGTGTCTGTTCCTCCAATACTGCCGCCCGCAGCCGTACCTCCCGCTCCGCCTGCACCGCCAATACCCGGACATATGTACAAGACTTCCGGCAGAAAAAAGGTTGAAACAATCAATCGTGTCTCTGCGCCTGCCCCACCTCCCCCACCACCAGAGGCAATAGTAGCAGCAGCAGAACCTCTTCCTCCACCACCGCCACCGCCTGCACCCACACATTTAATAAATAAATGAGTCGCCCACTGTGGGACATTAAAAGATTGCGTTAACCCACTAGTGGCATCTCCTGTAGGTCGAAAAATCCACGTTTGATTTCTCTTTGTGGAAGGAAATCCGTACATTATTAATAATCTCCGCCGTACCCTGTAACCGCGTAACCTGCAGCCACTGTAGTGCCTATTGTAATAAGAATCTTATATCCGTTAGGAAGTCTTAAGTTATCAGGGAACTGATACCTGTAATCAGCGAGCGCACCGACTTCTGATAAAGTAGTCGCAGCAAGAGTGATTTCTGCAAACAGCGTGTTATTGGTGGCAGTTGCGTTAGTAGACCCGTTATTAATAAAAATACGAGCGACTGTAGCTACGTTAGTGCCAATGCCTCTAAATATCACTCCTTCTGGTTTAGCTCCATTAGTCCCTGCTGTAAAAACAGTTACAACAGTTCCAGTTCCGTCCTTCGCAGTATTCGCTGTAGCAATGGTCTGACCTACCGTTATGTTAGGTGTCAGTGTATAAATTGGGGTTGTATTAGCAGCCATTTATTTATCCTCTTTTATGGTAGTGTATAAGGTAAAGCTAAAACTTGACCTAGTGTTAAACCGCCGCCGCCAGCGGCTGAAACTCTTCCAATAGATGTAATTCGTCCGAAACCATCTACATCGAATGTAGCAATTGTTCCTGCAGAACCGTAGTTACC